>B570J29606_1000096_pt1 | contig 10291 bp, 5 predicted proteins | sample LakMenEpi27Jul12_FD_29606 | JGI IMG/M metagenome (IMG submission 29606) | reverse complement strand
AAAGCTGATAGTTTTGCAGACTTGAGCCGTTTTGAAGATGCTGAATTTTATGATGAGTTACAAATTCTGCAACAACAAGTTAGCTATAAACCCTTAAACTTAGTTGAGAACTTGGTGGAATTAAGTCGCTCATTGATTACTTTAATCGTAGTAATTGGGCTATTAATTCCCCTGGCTTTTTGGATACCATTGGTAATTGCGATCGCTACTATACCCCAAATAGTAGTTTCTTCCCAATATGGTAGAGAGATTTGGATCACCTTATTTGAAAACAGTCCTCAAGCCCGAAAAATGCAGTATTACACCTCTTTAATGCTGACTGACACCTATGCCAAAGAAGTTAGATTATTTCAGCTAGGTGCATTTTTTATGCAGCTTTACGGACAAGCATTTCAATCTTTACATCAATCCATGCGTCATTTGCGAGGTAAACAAGCATTTTGGTCATCTAGTTTAGCTATTTTGAGTACATTAGGAAACGGATTTTCTTTCTATTGGGTAGTCAAGCAAGCTTTTAGAGGACTGTTAAGCCCAGGAAGTGTACTTCTGTTCGTACAATCATTAACTTACTTCCAGAATAGTTTAGAAAGATTTGTCAGTCATTGGTTGGATTTGTTCGAGAATATTATTTATATGCAGCAGTTTTTCAACTTTCTCGACAGTCCTACCCCCATGGTATTGAACATACCCGGAGAAAAAATCCCCACTCCGATTCGTGCAGGTATTACTTTTGAGCAAGTTGATTTTCACTATCCAGATGGTAGATTAGCACTCAAGGATATTTCCTTTACCCTTTACCCAGGGCAAACAGTCGCTATCGTTGGCGAAAATGGCGCAGGTAAAACCACCCTAGTCAAGCTATTAACGAGGCTCTACGACCCCACCACAGGACGGATTATGGTTGATGGGATAGACCTTAGAGATTTAAATTTAGAACAGTGGCGGCGGCAAATTGCGGGGGTTTTTCAAGACTTTGGCCATTACTCACTTACCTTGGGCGAAAATATTGCATTAGGAAATTTAGCAGCGTTAGAACATCGAGAGATTCTTAGATATGCAGTAGAAAAAGCCGATATCGTCAAACTAGTTGATGATTTTCCCAGTGGGGAAGATACACAATTGGGTAAACAGTTTGGCGGTACAGAACTTTCTGGAGGACAGTGGCAAAAATTAGCTCTAGCTCGTGCTTTTGTTCGCAAAGAAGCCCAATTACTACTTTTAGATGAACCTACCGCAGCCCTTGACCCCCGCAGCGAGTGTGATTTTTACCTGCGTTTTGTGGAACTAGCGGAAGGCAAAACCACCATTCTGATTACCCACAGATTAGCCTCGGTGCGAATGGCTGACCGGATTTTAGTCCTCAAAGATGGTCATTTAATTGAGGATGGTACTCATCAAGAACTTTTACAACTGGGAGGAGAATATACCGCGCTTTGGAATATGCAGGTAGAACAGTACGGAGTGTAATACAAAAAAACTTAATTCTAGGACTTACGCAGAAATCATCTTCCACTCTCATTTCTCTGTGTCCTCTGCGCCTCTGTGGTTCGTTATTCCATCAGTCATGAACATCAAAAATCCGATTCCTTGGCTCATTGGGCTGACTGCATTTGGTTTATCTGGAATGGGTATTGCTTACTTTAGCCATTGGTATCAACCCAGCAAAAAAGATATTACAGATTTGACAGTCCCTGTGACTACCAGCAACTTAAACATTAAAATCAAAACCAATGGAGTCGTGCAACCAGTTCGCAAAATTAACATTAGCCCAAGAGAAGCCGGTCGAATTGCCAAACTCTATGTAGATGAAGGTAGTTCTGTCCAAAAAGGAAAATTAATCGCAGAAATGGAGCGTCAAGCCTTTCAAGCCCAGGTGAATCAGTATCGAGCGCTGTTATGGAAGGCAAAAGCCGAATTACAAGAAAAGCGTAAGGGTTACAGACCGGAAGAAATTGCGATCGCTCAAGCTGATGTGCGTAAGTACACGGCGCAAGTGAGGGAAGCTCAATCTCGCTTGGCATTAGCCTCTCAACGAGTCAAGCGCAGGCAATATCCTACATCTCAAGGAGCAGTATCCCGTGATGATTTAGATGCCGTCTTGAACGAGGAAAAAAGCGCTAGGGATAACTTACAACAAGCTAAATTTAGTCTGATATCTGCCCAACAACAANTGAAAAAACTNCTTTCCGGTTATCAAACTGAGGAAATTACNAAAGCTGGTGCTGAAGTAGCTCAAGCAACTGCCCAATTACAATTTTACGAAAATCAGNTAGAAAATACTTTCATTCGCGCNCCTTTTGCTGGCTTAATTACCCGNCGTTTTGCCCAAGCGGGGGACTTCGTAACCCCAAATACTTCTGTTTCTACCAATGAAGGGGGAACTAGTGCCTCCATTGCTGAATTATCCAGTGGTTTGGAAATAGAAGCTAAAGTTCCCGAAGTGAATATGGCGCAAATTCAGAAAAATCAACCTGTAGAAATTCGCCTTGATGCTTTTCCTGATCAAGTTTTTCAAGGGAAAGTCCGTTTGATTGCTCCTAGAGGAGTTAAGGAAGAAAATGTCACTTTTATGCGAGTCAAGATTGCTTTGGCAACGGGTCAAGATCAACTCAAGGTAGGGCTAAATGTGAAGTTAACTTTTTTGGTGAATGATATTCGCAATGCTTTGGTTATTCCTTCGGCTGCTGTGGTTTCTGGAAAGGGAGGGCAGGTGGGTGTACTGTTACCAGACAAAGATAATCAAGCAAAATTTCATCCTGTACAGGTAGGAATTACTTCTGGTGATAAAACGCAAATTTTAGGCGGACTTTCGGAAGGTGAACGGGTTTTTATTCAACCACCAGCTAATCAATTAATTGATGGTATTGATCGTGTTACTGGATCTTAGGTATTTCTAATTAATAAAAATACTTAAATAAACGAACCACAGAGGCACAGAGGACACGGAGAAATGAGAATTTGAGTGGTCACTGAGCTTGTCGAAGTGAGATTTTTTGCGTTAGGTGGTTGGGTGTTTTTTATGTAAGTTTCTCTTTTTATGAGTTTAAATTATGAATTTGCTGGAAAGTGTGAATATGGCTTTTGCAACTCTCGCTGCTAATAAACTCCGTAGCGGATTAACTATGTTGGGAATAATTATTGGCAATGCTTCAGTTATTAGTATGATTGGGATTGGACAGGGCGCACAGAATCTTGTATTGGGTAAACTTGAGGCGTTTGGAGCAAATCAACTGACGGTATATAGCACTTTTGAAGATGATGAAGGCATGAAATTTCCTGATGCTCAATTGGTTTTATCAGACGCAGAAGCAATTAAAGCTCAAGTTCCTAGTGTTAGCAAAGTTGCGCCTATAGATGAGCAAAAAATGNCAATTAGTTTTAATAACAAGTTAACATCAACAACTGTTAAAGGCACTACNTTTGATTTGCTTGCTGTNCAGAATCTTACTCTTGTCACTGGCAGAATGTTTAACCAAATACAACAGCAAGAACAGGCTCAAGTTACTGTTTTNGGTGCAGAAACTAGTCGGAAACTTTTCGGCGATGAAAATCCTGTAGGGCAAGAAGTTNTNATTAATAATATATCGTTTCAAGTTATTGGTTTATTGCAATCAAAGGGTGCATTTGGTGGGGANAATTCTGATCAAACTGCTATTGTTCCCCTCACAACATTTGCTAATAGGTTAGTGGGACGCAGATCAATATCTGATATTCCTCTCAGTTATATTTTAGTGACTGCCAAAAATAGAGATAGTATTCGCGCCGCAGGTTTTCAAATTACTAATATTCTGGCTCGACTACATGGGAAAAAAGATGTGGCTGTTTTTGCTAATAAGAAGTTTCAAGAATTGGTAGTTCAGGTAACTGGTGTTTTGTCATTATTATTNGCNTTAATTGCGGCTATTTCTTTGTTAGTGGGGGGAATTGGTATTATGAATATTATGTTAGTTTCTGTGACTGAACGTACTCAAGAAATTGGGTTGCGTAAGGCAGTTGGGGCAACTCAGAATGATATTTTAGCGCAATTTTTAATTGAGGCAATTATTCTCTCTCTNTCTGGCTGTCTGCTAGGCATAATTGTAGGAGTTGGGGGAACTATGCCGTTAGCCTTCTTCACGCCTTTGACTCCTCAATTTCCTCTATATGCGATTGTTGTCGCNGTGGGAATATCCGGGAGTATAGGCTTGATTTTTGGTGTATTTCCNGCCCGACAAGCAGCGATGTTAGACCCAATTGTTGCCCTNAGAAGTGGGTGATTATTGAGATTTTTTACGTCACTCCTTCCAATTCNTCATCAGTCAAATCATATAACTTTCGCAACTTATCCAACTTATCTCCATCAGCTTGCCATAAACCGCGTCCCGATGCTTCCAACATTCTCCCCACAATATTTCTAAAAGCTTCAGGATTGGCTTTGCGTAATTTTTCCGCCATTTCTGGATCTAAAGCATAAGTTTCTGCGGCTTGATCATAAACCCAATCATCTTGAAAATCNGCAGTACCACCCCAACCAATTAAAGCCGTCATGCGTTGGGAAATTTCAAAAGCACCACCAGAACCTTGATTAGCCATTGCGTCAGCCCATTTGGGATTTAATAACTTAGTTCGGTATTCCATTCGCAATAAATCATCTAAATTGCGGGGTGTGGTGTCTTTAGAAAAACTTTCGACAAAACTGGCTTGTACTTTTTTTCCACTTTGCTTTTCGGCAGCTTTTTTCAAACCTCCCGTATTGGCATAATATTCCTGAATATCAGTTAAACCATATTCTACCGAATCTATTTCTTGAATAATGCGATCGCTAGTTTTTAATAATGTCTGCAATACTTCTGGTCTAGCTTGTCCTTTATCATTTCTACCATAACTAAAAACATTGCGACTTTCCCAAGTATCCCCCAACTCTTCGCCAGATTCCCAATTACCATCAACAACTCTATCATTAACCAAAGAACCAAAATCACCAGAGGGATTAGAAAACAATCTTGCGGAAGAATTTTCCACACCTTGGGCTTTTAAAATCAAAGCGTGTTTTCTAATAAAATTCATCTCCTCCGGTTCATCAATTTCCGCAGCCCGTTGAAATAAATCATCTAACAATTCAATGATATTCACAAAACTATCCCGGAAAATACCCGATAGATTTGCTAACACATCAATGCGCGGATGTCCAACATCAGCAAGAGGTTTTAAATCATATCTAACAATGCGTCCAGTTCCCTCCTTCACAGGTTCAGCACCCACCAATTCCAAGAGAATTCCCAAAGATTCACCCTTAGTCTTAATAGCATCCAAACCCCATAATAAAACTGCTACAGTTTCGGGATATTTCTTATTTTCATCTAAAGACTGAGAAATAATTTTCTTAGCAATTTCCTTACCCCGTGCAAAAGCAGCAGGAGAAGGCATTCTATAAGGATCTAAAGCATGAATATTCCTACCCGTAGGTAACACTCCAGCACCATCCCTTAACAAATCCCCACCAGGTGCAGGAGGAATAAACTCACCATTTAAACCCCTTAAAAGATTAGTTAACTCATCAGTAGATTGATTTAATAACCTTGTAATTTCCTCCTCCTCTCTGTGTTCTCTGTACCTCTGTGGTTCGTTTCCAAAATAAGCATCCAAATACCCAGTTAACTCCTCCTGATTTGGTGCTTCACCTAAAGTATGTAAACCAGAAGAAAAAAGACGATTTTCGAGAACTTGGAGATACTCATACAACTTCACCAAATAATGATCAAAAGCGTGATTACTAAACATCCTCACATTTTCCGGCGTAAAGGGAATACCCAACCTTTTCGCATCATCAAAAGGACAATCCACCTCCAATCCAGTATCAACTATCTTTTTACAAATGCCTTCTTTTAACAGATAATTCTTTTCTGGATCTTCTCGATATTCTGCAATTAAATCGCGGATATTTACCAATTCCTTATACAAACCAGCGCGTCCATAGGGAGGGACATTGTGAGAAATTAACACGCCATAACCGCGACGTTTGGCTAAAATTGATTCTGAAGGATTATTTGCGGCATAAATGTAGAGATTGGGCAGATTTCCTAAGAGAATATCAGACCAAGAATAGCCAGTATTTCCTAATGGTGAACCGGGCAACCATTCAACAGTTCCGTGCATTCCAAAATGAACAACTGCATCAGCTTGAAAATCGTTTTGTAACCATTTATAATAAGCTGCATATTGAGGATGGGGGGTTAGATCTCTTTCAAACATTAACCGCATGGGATCTCCTTGAATTCCCAAAGGTGGCTGGACACCTATCCACACATTTCCTAATTGCACACCACCAATATTAAACTCGTCTCCATAGGTTTTAATGCCGCTACCAGTGAGATATTTCCATTGTTTTTCAATGCGAGATGTAAAAAGATAGCCTAACCATTTTTCTAATGTTCTAGCATTAACAGTTGTGATGTCTTTTATGTTATTTTCTACCAGGGGATTAATTTCATCCGCTGCTTTAATTTGGCGAATTAATTCTTCACCATCTTCGGGAATTTCACCAACTGTATAACCCTGTTCTTTCAGTGCATGAAGTAATTTAATTAAACTGCGAGGAACGTTTAATAATGCAGCAGTTCCTACAGCACCATAACCAGGGGGAAAACCATATAAAATAATGGCAATTTTCCGTTGAGAAATAGGTTTTTGGCGCAGGGAAACCCAGCTTTTAACTCTATTAGTTAATCGCTGTATTCGTTCAGGAACTAAATAAATTTGTTCCCCAACTAAACCACCGAGAGGAATTGTATCAATTGCGCCATCTAATTCTGGCAAAGCATATAAGACAACACTTTGCAGACCGCCTACGCCTTGCCTTGTCCAAGAATGAATATCTTGAATTAATAAGGGTGCAGCGACGATATACGGGACATTTTTAGCTGTGAGAATGCGTTTAGCTACTTCCACCTGTCTTCCGGCTTCCATTGAACCAGCCGGACCACCAACCAGGGGAAAACCAATGGTAGAAACTATGGCATCAATTTTTACCGATTCTGCGGAAAGGGAAAGGGTTTCAATTTTACCTCTTTGACGTTCTTGGGTTTCGTAGTCGCTGGTCATCCAATCTCTAACGGCTACGTGACCTTCTACGCCGTTGATAAAGATGGGTAAGGGGGTTAACCCGGCTTTTTCAAAATAGCGGATTAGTTGGGGAATATAGGGCAATTTGGTGATGACGTGCTTTCGGTAAAGCAAAATACCGATGATTGGGGACTGGGTAATTTTATTCCTTTCTTTCTCCTGACTCCTTCTTTGATACCATTCTAAGTATGCTTTGGGTGATGTAAAAAATCCTTGATAATCAGGATGTAATAACCCCATATCGGGGGTTTCCATGGGTGGGGGTATATCTCCAACTTTTAACTCTAAGTATTTTTCCGCAATTGTCCAAAATAAGGAAGCGACGTTTTCTGAACCGCCGGCGTTCCAGTAACCATAGATAATTAACCAGTTACGAAGGTCTTGGACTTTTTGGACGGGGATGAATTTTAATAACTTTGGTCCGATTTTCAGGAAACTGATATAACCGGCAAGTTTGTCTTCTTCTTTACCGTTGCTGAATTTGTCCAGGATGAATTTAATGGGTTTGGGCATTCCTGCGGGTTTGTCACCAATCGCAAAAGCTCCTATTTTGGTTAAACTCATTAATTCCAGTGCTGACTCGAAAATGAGCCGGATAGGGATGTTAGCGACACGCTCCCGCAACCATACAACTTGGTCATAATCAAAGAGTAAGCTACCAAAGAATACATCTGCGTTTTTAAGTGCCGCTGCTACTTCCGTGCTATTGGTGGTAATATTGCGATCGCTAAATACTCGAATATCCAACTCTGGACACCGGGAATTAGCCAAATCAGCCGCTTTTCGGTACAAGTCCGCGTTAAACGATTCAAACCCAGCAATCAAGACAATGCGTTTCATGCGCTTTTGCTACGAAATATTTCTTTACATTGATCTTAAACATTTTTGGAGATTAATGGGGGAATCTCTACCTAGAGATTAAAATAATGTCTATGCTTTTTGGAACTATATTAACCAGTAGCAGACTCTTGGCATAGTAAAAAAGTCAATTAAGGAGATACAAATGAAATTCGGTATTGATATTGGTCACAATTGCCCTCCCGATAGTGGTGCAGAGGGAATTAAATCCGAAAATAAGTTAACAATGGAAGTGGGTAATAAGGTTATAGCTAAATTAGAAAATTTAGGACATACAGTAATTGCCTGTAAACCGAATAGTGCCAGGACAGTAAATCAATCTTTAGGTAGCCGGTGCGAAAAAGCCAATAGTAACCGAGTAGATATTTTTGTATCTATTCATTTTAATGCTTTTAATGGACAAGCTAATGGAACAGAAGTATTTGCTATTAGCGACGCTGGCAAAAAAGTTGCCCAAAAAGTATTAGATGAAATTGTCAAATTGGGATTTTTTAATCGTGGTGTTAAAAGTGGTTCACATTTGTATGTTCTCAGAAGAACAAATATGCCAGGAATTCTTATAGAATGTTGCTTCATTGATTCTGCCAAAGATATACAACTATATGATGGTGAAACAATGGCTAATGCCATAGTTGCCGGGTTGACAGGTAAAGTAGCAAATACTTCTGTAAATCCTGTTCCTGGTGTGTCTATTCCTATTGCTGTTCCTGTTCCTAATGCTCCTGTAAATACTGTTATAGATGAAGAACAGAATAAAGATAAGAGCATTCTCAGACTACAAAAAGCTTTAAATCGGCTGAAAATTACTGATAAAAATAATCGGACCCTAGTCGAAGATAATAGCATGGGACAAGCTACATCTTCCGCAACGGAAAAATTTCAGAGAATTGTGGGAGTTTTACCCACAGGAATAGCAGGTAATACTACTTGGGATGCTATCAATCAAATATTAGCTAAACGAGTTGTGCAAGGGACTCATACTAGTGGTGTAATTATCAGATATTTACAATATCGTGTCGGTGCTGATCCTGATGGTATNTATGGTCCACAAACAGAAGCAGNAATCAAGAAATTTCAACAACAAAACGGTTTAACTGCTGATGGTATTATTGGGGCAATTACTTGGCANAAATTGGTAGGTTAGATAAATTTTCATNTAATTTATTGATNCCTAATTCCTCAAAGAATACTACTGATAAATAGGGAGTAAATCTCCCTCTTCCTATCTGCGAAAATGCAAAATTGGCATAGCAAATAAACCCCAAGCCAAACCCGTAATCAAACCAAAAGGGGTAACAATATAATTATTAAAATCCCATAAACCGAAAATCTGCGCTGCTAACTCCAACGGATAAGCCATCATCAACACACTAGCAAAAGCCGCACCAGTCCAACCATATTGACTTAACCAAAAAACGCCTTTGCCATTAGTTAAAGCATACAAAATCCGAGTCATCAATAAACCTGATACCGTTCCATAACAGCGCATACAAACCGCCATAATNAAAGGTGGAGATAACTCCAAACCCAGAGTAGGCTGNGGACATACATGATTACCCATAAAGTAAATAATGTCCGCAATCCCCGGAAGCAAAAACACAGCAGACGCAGCCAAAAAAGGAGCAATAGGGGGACCAAAAACCATCCCAGCTAATAGGAAATCCGCAAAAAAACTCACCCAATTAACCTGTAACCCTCTTAACAAAACTACCCTTTCCATATTCTCTCTGTGTCCTCTGCGCCTCTGCGGTTCGTTTTCTGCAATTANTATTATAGGGTAGAAAATACCCAAAATGATTATAAATCATCATCTGGATCTATCCCCATTGCCCGTAAACGTNCNGCTAATTGTGCAGCTTTAACTTCTGCTTTTTCAGCCCTTAATTTTTGTAATTGGGCTTCTTCCTGACCTACCAATAACAAATTACCATCTAAATCCCACCAGCGNAGCCAAAGTTGTTCAGGATTATTTAAGTAACTTCCTTGCCATAGTCCCAATTCTACAGCTAATGGCGCAATAGGATAATGTCCNCGTTCGTTAGGCTGCATTTTTTGGTAAGAAAAATCAACCAAATGATAAACTTCTAATTTGCNATTATTCACTTCATAAATAGCATAGTAGGGAATGCGGATAATGCGCTCGTATACCCAGAATTTACCAGGTTTTTCACCTTCTTTTAAACCCGGTAGAGGAGTTGTATCTCTTTCTTCGTCACCATTACCACTGGCTAATTCTATAACAATTAATGGAGGAATATATTCCCGCCATAAAACATAGGAACGACGAATTTTACCATCTAATCTTGGTGCTACATCAGGGACATAAAACCAA
>B570J29606_1000092_pt1 | contig 10604 bp, 9 predicted proteins | sample LakMenEpi27Jul12_FD_29606 | JGI IMG/M metagenome (IMG submission 29606) | reverse complement strand
GATTTCCTTTTTTCATCTTTGCTATTTATGTATCAAATAAACTTCCTTTGTTTTACTCTTTATGAATGATTTTTTTCGCTTGTGAGAAATCCGGGCTAAAGCAGCATAAAGTTCAATAAAATGAGGATCATTCCGCTGGGTATTTTTGCCAACGCTGAATTTTTTAACTGGAGATAATTGTTGATTTCCTAATAAATAGACAGTATCAAAGGTTTCTTGGGCTTGGCTACCATAATAGCGAAGTGCCGCTTCTGTATTTAACAAAAATTGTTCAGAACGAGCATAGACTTTTTCAGAACTGTCTCCTAATTCTGGGGTAAAGCCAAAGTAAGGTAAGACAAATAGACAACCTAAATCAACTTTTTCTCTAACTTTCAGTGCTTCCAATTTATTATGAATTAACCTCCCAATTGTTGGTAATCCTGAAGCCCCTGTTCCCCCAAATATTGAACCACATAAAAAGACTTTCGGGCGTGTTCCTCCTCCTGTATCTTTTTGAATTTTGCCCATGAGTGTTCCCCAGGAATCACCATCTAAGGTATCTAGTTTTACCTGACTCATGACTGCTGCCCCAATGGCTGGCCGTCCCCGAAAACCTACATCTAAATTGGCTTCCCGTTCTTCTTGCGTGTAGAGGACATCAAATAGATTTCCTAATGCTGGCTCATCTTCCTTGAGAATGTTGTATTGAAAAAATGAACCGAGATTTTTATTGATGCTATTGTTAGCAAATGGCGACCATAAAGGAAGTGATTCAATCTTTGTTTGCATCCAAGGATGCCTATCTTTTATATCTAATCCGTAACATTTTTGATAAATTTCTAAACTTGTTAATGCTCTAGAAAGATTACCATTAGTTTCATCGGCATCAACAAATAACAAATTTAGCGTTTCTTCACCGAAAAGTCCGATGGATGCTATTTGAATAATCCCTTCAATAGATTTAGCACCTGTTCCACCAATTCCGATTATATAAATTGACATTTTTTAATCTCCCATTAGCTGATGACGTAAAAGAAAAGCCCCTGGTGGAATATATTTCACGGCTTCAGGAGAACTGGTTGCTGTGGGTAGCCAGTACAGCAATAAGGTATCTAAGACGAAAAATCCCATTAACGACATTTGCGCTTCGTCGCTGCGGTTAATGTAAAAGACTGTAAAGCCAATACTAGCCATAGGTAGCAGTCCTAGCAACCACCACATTAACATCCAGCGTCCGGTAGAACCACCATCATTAAACCGACTGGTTGCAGCTAATATACACCAAATTACTGTTGCTATAATGCAAACCGCAAACATAATCAGTGCGGATGTGGTATAGTCAGTGCCAAGCCAGGTATTAAGGGGGACTTTTTGAATAGGTATGATTTGATTTTCATAGATGAGACGCTGCCCTAAAAACATGACAGCAGCACCAATGATGCTAAAAATGATGATTCTGATAATTTCCCACGGTTTCATTAACCCTCCTCACGACTTGTAGTTTTTTAGAAATTTAGCGTCTGGTTTAAAGGTGGCATAAGTATTCTCAGACATAGTCGCATATTATGACTGAGATGGCAAGGAAAAATACGGTAAAATTACTTAACATTTATTAGCAATAGTAAATAAATCAACAACACAGTATTAATGGAGAAGTAGGAAGATGATACGTATTCAATGGTTAGTGCTAGTATTAATTGCATTTTTATTAACATCTTGCAACAAGAAAGAAGAGTTAAAATGTGAAATTCCTAATGTTAATTCAGTCAATAGCGAAACTGCTAATAAATCCGATAATCTTAATGTGGCTATTTATGTAGATGGTAGCGGCTCAATGTTAGGATATGTGAAAGATGGAGAAAGCAATTATATCAAAGCCTTGAAATCTCTAAGAAATGTATTTGAGTTAACAGGTAAATTACCAGTTGAATATTATCGTATTGGTACTCCTATGCAAAAAATTACAGGTGGTGAATATTATAGTTATGCAGCTAGTTCAGTTTTTTATGATGGTAGTAATGCCAAATTTAAAGCTGTATCTAGTCCTATAGATGCGGCTATTCTTCCGGCTGTAAAAGACCAGCATAAAATGACGGTGATTATTACAGATCTGCAACAAAATAGTGGTGATGTAACTAAATTAAATAAAAGAATTCAAGATGCTTATTTTAATCCCCAGAAAAAAGATTATGCTGTGGGTGTTTGGGCAGTTAAAAGTGAATTTAATGGTAAGGTTTACCTTGAGGAAAATAATAAAACCTTTGCTTATAATTCCGGTAAACAACCAGATAAGTTACGTCCATTTTATGTGTTATTTATCGGACCATATCAAGATGTTAAGTATTATTTTGGACAATTACAAAAATATGATCCTCATCAATTATTAGCTAATAGTAAATTAATGATTTTTTATCCTGATCATATTCTTGATAAAATATTTTCTTTAGAAACGCCTCCAGAATCTCTACCTAAAGGTATTACTAGTCCTTTATCTTTGGTTAGAGATGGAGTTATTGCTAACAAAGGTAATTATGAATTATTGCAAATTAATTCTGGTCAACAGGAGAATTTAACAATTAATTATAGTATTCCTTTTTCACCTTCTGAATATAGTTTATTAGTAGATACCACTTCTCTCAAACCAAAAGTTAAAGCTGAGAAAGTTGATAAATTTGCTAAAGAATTTAAACCTGTTGATTCTAGTTCAGCGTTAAGTAATGCTATAGAATTTAAAGATTGGCAAATTCTTCCTAAAGAAAATAAGTTAAAATTTTCAGCCATTGTCCAACCTGATAAATTTGCTGAACCGGGAATTTATAAATTACAGTTTGATATTATCAGCCAGAATTTAGAAACTCCTAGTTGGTGGAATAAATGGGATTGGCAAACTAAATCTAGTGAAGAAGATGGGACAAAAACTCATGGTGTGGAGGAGTTTTTCATGGCACTGAAAAATCGAACAGAAACAATGAAAACTGAACAATCAAATAATCAGGAAGAATCACAATTTTTAGTTGGTCGTTTTTGCTATGGAATTAAAAAAGATTAACTGCGATTGATCAGATTGCTGTTTATTGGAAGAGAAAATATCGTAACAAAAGACCAAAAGAACCTTGGTATATTAAACAGGCTTTTCAATTGGTAGGACTCCAGATCCCCGACTTCTAATATGAATTCATCATTTATTTATAAGTTTAAAAAGAAGTCGGGGATCTTCGGGGGATCTTTGGGAGGGTAGATATTCCAACTTGCAAAATAAGTCTGCTTTTAACTATTTTTCGGACGTTTTAGGGGAATAGAATTAATCGGACCAAGAATTTGATTTAAATCCCGTAATTGTTCAGCCGTACCCATACAAATTAATGTATCTCCCGACATTAAAACCGTATCTCCAGTGGGTCCACCAATGAGTTTACCATCAAGGCGGCGAATTGCCAGAACTAATGCTCCTGATTGCGATCGCAATTTCGCTCTTTGTAAACTTTGACCAACGAAGGGACACCTATCGGAATCTAGTAAAAATTCTTCCATATATAACTGGCGGTCTGTACCAGAAAGCATCCCATCTACAAAGTCTAAAATCTGCGGTCTGAGGGCTGCTGCTGCCATGCGTTTGCCACCAGTAATATACGGTGAAATTACGGCATCTGCGCCACCGCGTTGTAACTTTTGTACCGCTTCTTCCGTACTAGCGCGAGCGATCGCTCGAATGTCTGGATTCAGAGTTTTTGCTGATAAAACAGTATATAAATTTTCCGCATCTGAAGGTAAAGCCGCNACAATACAAATTGCTTTAGTAANGCCAACTTTTAACAAAGTATCATCTAACGTCGCATCACCTTGAAAAACAATATAACCAATTTCCTGNGCTTTTTGGACAGATTCAAGTTCCGAATCAATAATNACAAAAGAAACAGCTTCAGCCTGAAANTCCTTAGCAATTTGTCGCCCAGTGCGACTAAATCCACAGATAATATAATGTTCTGATAATGATTCCATTAAACGCCTTTGTTGTCGGAGTCGAATTCCTTCTAGAAAATAACCTTCAATGACTGCGGCTGTAAATCTATTGACAATATAACCAAGATTGACCACACCCATTAAAATCAAAGCAATGGTAAACAACCGCCCTCGGCTACCTAATGGGTGAGTTTCTCCATAACCGACAGTTGCTAGAGTAATTACAGTCATGTAAGCTGCATCTTCCCATTTCCAGCCCTCAACCAGGGAATACCATAAAGTCCCGATTAGGAAAATACCAGCTAAAGCAAGCGCCCCAGCCATTAATTCTTTTTGAATCCGTTGATATTTTTGTTCAAGGGTAGAATACACAGGCAATTAAGAATTTAGAATTTAGAATTTAGAATTTAGAATTGAAAAACTTCTAATATCAAGATTCAGAATATAGAATCTTTCAAGTCAAGGAATAGGGAATAGGCTTTCTTCTTTCTTTCTTTCTGACTCCTGACTCGGTGACTCCTAAATTATCAAAAATTTTGTTCATATTTCCCAGAACCTAGTAAAGTATTACGATAAAAGCTTTTCAGGAGTAGCGGTAGTGAGCGTGCAAACTCTAATTGAACAAGCCACGAACCCCTTGGAGTCAGGTATTATGCCATCTACACCTTTTGATGTTGATAGCTTCGATGCGGCTGTCATGTCCACTTATGGACGGTTTCCTTTGGCTTTAGAACGGGGTGCTGGTTGCCGTGTTTGGGATAGTCAGGGCAACGAATATCTGGATTTTGTCGCGGGCATTGCCACTTGTACTCTAGGACACGCCCATCCAGCAATGGTAGAGGCTGTAACTAGACAAATCCAGAAATTGCATCATGTTTCCAATTTGTACTATATTCCTGAACAGGGTGAATTAGCTAAATGGATTGTTAATCATTCCTGTGCAGATAGAGTATTTTTCTGCAATTCTGGCGCTGAAGCCAACGAAGCAGCAATTAAACTAGCGCGGAAATATGCCCACACTGTCCTAGAAATTGCCCACCCAATCATTTTAACTGCCCATGCCAGTTTTCACGGACGGACTTTAGCCACTGTGACTGCCACTGGACAACCAAAATATCAAAAGCATTTTGATCCTTTAGTTCCTGGTTTCCATTACGTCAATTACAACGATATTAGAGCAGTGGAAGCCGCTGTGACTGAATTAGATGAAGGTAATTATCGGGTCGGGGCAATTTTAATTGAACCATTACAGGGAGAAGGTGGCGTTCGTCCTGGGGATATTGCCTACTTTAAGCGGTTACGGGAGATTTGCGACGAAACTGGCATTTTGTTGATTTTTGATGAAGTACAGGTTGGTATGGGACGCAGTGGCAAATTATGGGGTTATGAACATTTGGGAGTAGAACCAGATATTTTCACCAGTGCGAAAGGTTTGGGCGGTGGTATTCCCATCGGTGCGATGATGAGTAAGAAATTCTGCGATATTTTCCAACCAGGAGAACACGCAAGTACATTTGGCGGTAATCCCTTTGTCTGTGGTGTGGCGCTGAGTGTGTGTGAGACATTGGAAAAAGAGAATATTTTACAGAATGTCAGAGAACAGGGCGCACATTTACGAGAAGGATTAAGAGCGATCGCTCGTCAATATCCTCAGCATATCTCAGAAGTGCGCGGTTGGGGTTTAATCAGCGGTATGGAAATCAAAGCCGATATTCCCTTAACTGCGGCTGAAGTTGTCAAAGCTGCTATGGAAGCAGGTTTATTACTTGTTCCCGCAGGTCCCAAGGTTGTGCGGTTTGTGCCTCCTCTCATTGTCACAGAGGCAGAAATCAAGCAAGCATTAAAAGCTGTAGAAAAAGCATTAGCTAAACTGACAGCTTAATTCATAATTCGTAATTTGTAATTCCTAATTTAAGAATTATCAATTACGAATTTTTTTGGTTTATATTTCTATCATTCATTATCACATCTAAGGTTAATTATCATGAAATGCAATAAAATATTTAGATTAAGTTCTCTGAGAACTTCCATTCACATAGACGGCTGCAATGTTACCCATTATCAAGAACTTCATAAATTCTCTGCTGAAGCAGAAGCAGAAGCTTTTTTTGATGAAAGTATTCAAGAATTACTCTCCCATGGTTGGTATGATATCGAATCTATCCCAGTAGAAGAAAATAACAAAGATATTATCCTTTACTTAACCAGACTTACAGACCCTAAGAAACAGGGGAAACATGAAAACCTTGTTTTAGAACAATTATTAGAACATTCTGATATAAAGACAAAACCAGAACTTTTAAAGGAACTTGAAAGACAAATAAACGCTCTTAGAGATAAATCTCAAAACTGCCGAACAATTCGCGATAAAAGCATAGCCCATCAAGATTTAAATCGTGGGTTAACACAATCATCTCCCTACGCAGGTATTGAAGATGTAAAAGTTATAGAAGAATTACTTCTTATGGTTAATGAGTTTATGAAGACAGTTAATCAGAATTTAGAGAATGAAGAAAATTCAAACGTGGTATTTATTTGATATGCTAAAGGCTGATGTAAAGGCTGATGTTGATTCTCTATTTGAGTCACTGGCGAAGGCAAAACATAACATGATTTTGGCGAAGGCAAAACATAACATGATTTCTGTTATTTTAAACGGACAAAACGGTCAACCACATAATCCGCATTCTCTGAGTCAAATTTTGGAATGGTGGCAAGCGCGAGATAACCAAACTCCAGAGATTTTTTGCTCGGAGGGTTTTGAAACCAACAAAACAAGAAAAAAGGTTGATTATCAACTGCCTATTACGAAGGTTAAACTTGAGGAGAATACTTTAATCTGGTACCAAGGTGTAGAGAAGCACACACTTGAAGGAATTGGTGCTATTGAGTTGAATCAAGAATCTGCGACTGTGAAGATAATGTACACTAAGGATTTTTCGGAGAAAAATCCAAAAGATCCAATTCATATGGAGCTTGAGTTCAAGTATCTGACATAGGTATAGGTGAAGAGGTGTACTCGCTAATTTTGTAGATTGTCGGTAGGTGGATGTGAGATAACCAAAATGTGTAACGATATGTAATGTGGACTTAATGCGTTATTTTAGTTGAGTTTTAGCCATTTTATAAAACGAAATATATTTTGGATATCCTCCGCCTATCTACTTACTATCTACCAAATAACAAATGACCAAAGAACGAGAAAGAGCCGACCAAGACAGCCCGTGGAAAGAAATATTAGAAGCATACTTTCCCCAAGCGATGCAATTTTTCTTCCCGGAAACAGCCGCATTAATCAACTGGGAAATTCCCCACGAATTTCTAGATAAAGAATTTCAACAAATAGCCCGCGACGCTGAACAAGGAAGAAGATATGCCGATAAATTAGTCAAAGTGTGGCAACACCAAGGAGACGAAATTTGGCTATTGATACATATAGAAATTCAGGCAAAATCAGAAGAAACCTTTCCTGAAAGAATGTTCTCTTACAACCTACGGATTTTTGACCGTTTTGGCAAACCTGCCATTAGTGTCGCTATTTTATGCGATGCAGATCCCAAATGGCGACCAAACCAATACAATTATAATTATCCTGATACCAGGTTAAACTTTGAATTTGGTACAGTCAAACTGCTAGATTACCAAAACCGTTGGGCAGAATTAGAAGCCAGCAATAATCCTTTTGCAACGGTGGTAATGGCACATTTAAAGACACAACAAACCAAGAAAAAACCACAAGAACGTAAAAACTGGAAATTCAGCTTAATTCGCCGATTGTATGAACAAGGATTGCAAGAAAAGGATATTCGTAACCTTTACCGCTTTATAGACTGGGTTATGATGTTACCAAAGGCATTAGAAGCGGACTTTTGGCAAGATTTTAAACAATTTGAACAGGAGCGAACTATGACTTATATTACTACAGGTGAGCGCATTGGCTACGAGCGAGGAATAGCAGAAGGTAAACAAGAAGGTAAACAAGAAGGTGAGCAAAATCTTGTGGTTCGACAACTACAAAAACGGGTAGGAAATTTACGAGAAGATATTAGGAAAAAAATTCAAACTCTTTCTTTAAATCAGTTAGAATCACTCGGTGAGGCATTGCTAGATTTTACAGCTATTGAGGATTTGTTGAACTGGTTAGAATCTCATCAGTAGAAATATGTAGTGCGGGCAATATGCCCGCAAAAATAATACAGAAATAATATAAATTAACTTCATCATAGCTTCATTACTTCTGGTTGTTTCAAGGCAAAAACAACCAAAATTATCTTATTTTGTCTCTGATATTGCATAAGCATTGCGAAAATAAAAACATTAATCTATCATCACTTATTAATGTGTGGTGTGCAAGCAAAGATGATCAAGTTAATAACAAGAATATTACTGGTATCTGTAGTTAATTTAACTTATGCCTTATTTAGTCATACTATAGCTAATGCCGAAAATGTTGATTCATCAGAGATAGAACAAGTTACATCAGTTTCTCAATTAAGAGATGTAGAACCCACAGATTGGGCATTTCAGGCTTTACAATCTCTAGTTGAACGATATGCTTGCATTGCTGGATATCCCAATGGAACTTTCCGAGGAAATCGAGCTCTAACGCGCTATGAATTTGCTGCTGGGTTAAATGCTTGTTTGGATAGAGTTAATGAATTAATAGCCACAAGCACAAGTAACGCAGTCACAAAAGAAGATTTTAGTAAATTACAAAAATTAGGAGAAGAATTTGCTGCTGAATTAGCCACACTCCGGGGAAAAGTAGATACTTTAGAGGCAAAAACCACAGAACTAGAAGCAAATCAATTTTCTACCACTACCAAACTATTTGGACAAGCAATTTTTGGTATTCAAGGACGGAGTGAAAATAGTGCAGATTTGTCACCAAAAGATGGGATTAAAGAAACAATAGATAACGGGACAAAAATTAACGTTATTAGTAATCTTCAACTAACACTACTTACCCAATTTAAAAACCGCAGCTTTTTAGTAACAGGATTACAAGCTGGTAATGGTGGTACAGCTAGTTTCAATGCCCCCCGAATCACCAACGATACCCGATTAGCTTATGAAGGTAATACAGATAATAGCTTAGTTTTAACTGACCTCAATTATCGGTTTTTATTAGGTAGTAAAGTGGCGGTAATAGTTGGTCCAGCAGGGGTTAATCCTATCAACACTTTTCGGGGAGCAAACCGCATAGAAAGTGCAGGTAAAGGTCCCATTTCTACCTTTGCTCAACGTAACCCAATTTTAGCAATTGGTAATGGTACAGGTGGTTTGGGCTTGGATTGGCAAATGAATAAACGAATTAGTTTACAAGCAGTTTATACAGCAAGTAAACCAGCCGATAGTAGCCAAAATGCCGGACTATTTAATGGAGGAAATGCCACCGGAGTGCAATTAAATTTTGCTCCTACTAATAACATTGATTTAGCACTAAATTACATTAATTCCTACTCGACTACAGGATTTTTAGGAACTGGAATTGGTGATGATTTATTGGCTTATACACTTACAGGTAATAGTCCTCTCACAACTGATGCTTTTGGTGCTACTGCATCTTGGCAGGTTAATCCTAAGTTGACAATTGGTGGTTGGGGAGGTTTTACTACTTCTCACATACCGGGACAATCAGGGAGTGTAAAAACTAATAATTGGATGGCTTTTCTTAACTTTCCTGATTTATTGGAAAAAGGAAATTTGGGGGGGATTTATGTAGGACAACCTCCGAAAATTGTTAGTAGTGATTTACCAACAGGTAATAATCTTCCAGGTATTCTTAAAGATTCTCTTGGTAATGCTGGAGGACAACCAGGAACTACTACTCATGTAGAAGCTTTCTATCGTTATCGAATGTCAAATAATATTAATATTACTCCTGGTGTAATCTTGATATTTGAGCCAAGACATAGCCCGAATAGTGACATGATTACCATTGGTGTTTTAAGAACAACTTTTAGTTTCTAAAGCTATATTCTTACCAATTAAAATACAAATTTTTCTATAATAGGAGTTGCAAAAAAAATGTGGACTAAATCTATTAGTAATATTTTAAAAATGGGAATATTTAGTAGTTGTTTTTTAGCTGCTAATTTACCTGTTCAAGGGGAAATTATGATTCAAGGTGGTAATCTATCTGGAAATCTGAATTATAACTATGACAATCCCATAGTCCCTATTGCTAATAGATTCACTGGGTTAGATATTAACTCATTTAATTTAGAAACTGACATTGGTAGAATATCTAATTTTCAAGGGACTGGACAATTAAAAGAAGTTAGTAATTTAGCAGGTATTCTCCCTAATGGTCAACCGACAATTGGGACTTTATCTGGTTTAATAACTGGGAGATCACAAACTGCTAATGGTAATTCTCTACTTTTTAATAATACTCCTATAACTATCAATGGTGTTGTCTCTTCTCTTCAGAAGATTAATGACTTTACCCAAGCCGGAAATATCGCCATTACTGGTGGCAAGATTGATACTAATTTACTCACAAATNTAACTCAACCTGGAGCATTTAATTTTGGGACAAATTTAACAAACCTTGGTGTATTATCAAATTTAGGGAGAACAGCCACAGAGCAGTTTAACTTACCTCAATTAGGCTTGAATCCCCAAGTTATTCAATCATTAACTAATAATCCCAACTA
>B570J29606_1000083_pt1 | contig 10901 bp, 12 predicted proteins | sample LakMenEpi27Jul12_FD_29606 | JGI IMG/M metagenome (IMG submission 29606) | reverse complement strand
TCTAAGATGATTTGTTTGACCTGTTTTTCGGCCTGCTCATATAGCCAGTAAAAGGCGCCATCACTTGCTCGATCCTCTGGGATGGTCGATTCCTTAAGCCACTTGCCATTCATAAATCTAAAGAGATCATCTTGTGGGCGAACCGTTGGGTCAATGTGGGAAAGATCTAAACCGCTCTTCATAATGGGATAAGCCTATCTTTTCTTAAATTACTTTTGGGCAATAAAAAATCCCGCCATTTAACTGGCGGGATTTTTTAGTTAATAACTTACTTTGCAGCCTTCTTACGACGACGACGCTTTGGAGCAGCCTTTGCTGCTTTCTTACGACGACGACGCTTTGGAGCAGCCTTAGCTGCNTTCTTACGACGACGACGCTTTGGNGCAGCNTTTGCTGCCTTCTTNCGACGACGCTTTGGTGCAGCTTTTGCTGCTTTCTTACGACGCTTTGCAGCCACGTAGATCTCCTATCAAAGTGGTTCGATCCGTCACCGAACCTGTTTCATGGATAAGCGTGTCACTAAATAGGAAAACTTTCCACTTATTTGGCAAAATTAATGAAGCGTGTCGCAAATATATTTAGTTAATTTTTATCGCGTTTTTTTCTAAAAATTGGGTATTTTTTTGTCGATAATCGGTAAAAAAACTACTGGTGAGTTAACTTTTCGCCAATTTTTATCAATTTTTATCAATTTTTACATTTTTTCTGCCAAAAGTTGAGAAATTTATTAAAAATTACCCCGTTTTTTCACTTTTTAATGGCGAAAATTCCGCCCACCTGCACTTTTTACTTAATTAAAGCTCTGTTGGCTGGTTGGAAAGTGGCCAGTAGCAACATCATTAGCAAACTCGGTGGCAGCATCGGCCATCTCTTTGCGCAAATTTCGGTATGCCTTAGCAAGTTTTGGTGGGTTTTCGGTAATACCCATTAGATCTGTCCAAACTAATACCTGGCCATCACAATCAATACCTGCCCCAATACCAATTATCGGTATGGATAACTCCTGGGTAATCTCTTTGGCCAAATTGGCTGGCACCGCCTCTAACACAATTGCAAATACCCCAGCAGCTGCCAAGGCTTTAGCATCAGATTTAATTCGCTCACCATCTTCACCTCGGCCCTGCACCTTAAAGCCGCCGAGAGTGTGAACAGATTGCGGGGTAAGACCTAGGTGTCCCATTACTGGAATACCAGCAGCAATTAACTTCTCAATTTGGGGCACAATCTTTTTGCCACCTTCAAGTTTTACCGCATGCACCTTTGCCTCTTTAAAAAATCTAACCCCGGTAACTAAGGCTTGCTCAGGTGAGTTTTCATAGGAGCCAAAGGGTAGATCAGCTACCACCATCGCTTTATTGGTAGCGCTAACTACCGCTCTAGCTAATGGAATTAATTCATCTACCGTTACCGGGATGGTATTTTCATAACCTAAAAAATTATTACCCGCTGAATCGCCAACTAATAAAACTGGGATATTCACCTCATCAAATATGGCCGCCATCATTTGTTCATAGCAGGTCAGCATCGCCCACTTTTGGCCACTAGCTTTTTTGGCAGCTAAATCTAAGGTTGAAATTCGCTTGCTTTGAGCATTGCTCATTTTTTCTCCTTAAGATCAAGGCCAACGGATGGTCCCTGTCTTTTTATTGAGGTGGTCAAACTTTACTTCACCTCCCACCAAGTGCGCTACTTCAGGTACTCTTGAAAAGTGAGCCAGATAGGTCAGATACGAGTTGCCCTTGCTCAGATCAATCCAACAGTTGGAGATCTGAGTAAAAATGCTGACCTAATTTCTAAGTACGCATTTGATGCCGCCAATGCTGGCGCGGTAGTAGTGGTTTATCCCGAGATGGTCTTAACTGGCTATCCAGTTGAGGATTTAGCAAACCGGCCATCCTTTAGGGCTGCCTCGATGAATGCATTAGAGCAGTTAGCTAAGCGAATTAATAGTGAGGGCAATGGAGATCTAACTTTATTAGTTGGCTACCTAGGTCAATCTGAAAGTAGCAAACCCCAAAATTGCGTGGCGGTAATTTATCGAGGTGAGGTAGTTGCCACCTATATCAAACACCATCTACCAAATTACGGCGTCTTTGATGAGTATCGAAACTTTGTGCCAGGAAATCACTCATTGGTAATTCGAGTGTGTGGGGTGTGTGTGGGGTCGATATTGGAATTGCAATCTGTGAGGATATTTGGCAATCAGGTGGCCCGGTGGCAGAGCTAGCTAAACGCAATATTGGATTACTGCTGGTGCCAAATGGCTCGCCATATGAGATTAATAAGGATGATCTGCGGCTAACACTGGTGCAGGCCCGAGCCTTAGAGGTTGGCGCACCACTTGCCTATGTAAATATGACTGGTGGCCAAGATGATTTAGTTTTTGATGGCGACACAATTGTGGTCAGTAAAACTGGTGAGATTATTGCTAGAGCTCCGCAATTTGAAGAGGGGCTGATGGTGATTGATTTAGATGTGGCCCTAGCCTCTAGTGATCCAGATTTAGTAATCTCAAATCCACCAATCTTGAAGTATCAAAAGATTAAATCGGGCATGGCTTACAAATTAGGAGAGAGTGAGCAGATCTGGCAAGCGCTCACCTTAGGTTTAAAAGATTATGTTGAAAAAAATAATTTTAAATCAGTAATTATTGGTCTATCAGGCGGGATCGATTCGGCATTAGTGGCTGCCTTAGCAGCTGATGCGATTGGGGCAGATCGGGTCTATGGCGTAGCCCTGCCTAGTAAGTACTCATCTGATCACTCATTAAGTGATGCTAAAGCGTTAGCGGAAAATATTGGACTTAACTATCGGATTATTGAGATTACACCGATGGTGGCAAATCTATTAGAGAACTTAAGGCTAGATGGGGTAGCGGAGGAGAATCTGCAGGCCAGAGTTCGCGGGATTACCTTGATGGGATTATCAAATCAAGAGGGCCACTTAGTTTTAGCAACTGGTAATAAATCTGAGTTAGCAGTTGGCTACTCCACCTTATATGGCGATGCAGTTGGTGGGTTTGCACCAATTAAAGATTTATATAAAACTCAAGTATGGCAATTAGCTAAGTGGCGCAATGAGCTAGCGATCTTGCAAGGGCAAACTCCACCAATTCCAGCTAACTCAATTACCAAAGAGCCAAGTGCAGAACTTGCGCCTAATCAAAAGGATTCTGATTCACTGCCAGATTACTTCACCCTAGATAAAATCCTTACTATTTATATAGATCAAGATGGTGGCCGGCCAGCCGCCCTGGCAGCTGGTTTTGATCTAGCCTTAGTAGATAAAGTGGTCAGACTTGTTGATCGGGCAGAGTACAAACGGCGGCAGTATCCACCAGGAACTAAGATCTCAAACCGGGCCTTTGGTAAGGATCGCAGGTTGCCAATTACCTCACATTGGAATGAGTCTTAAATCTCTCTGTAGAAAACACGCAAACAATTCGCAATTAGCCATTACTTAATTAGTACTTTAGAGTTATTCCATGATCAAATCAATCGGGAAGTGGCTGTTTACTCGCCGCCGGGTAATTGATTTTGGTCTTGCTACCTCCTGCAGCTGCTAACTCACTCTCTTACCTCANCCCGCAATACCTTTTTTTAGTTCAACCAATCTATTTATAGGAGAGAAAAATGAAGATTTACAATGATATTACTGAGATCTTTGGAAATACCCCACTAGTTAAAATCAATAAAATTATGGATGGCGCCGCCGCAAATGTTTGGGCAAAGCTAGAGTTTTACAATCCATCGGCAACAGTTAAGGATCGATTAGCAATTGCCATGGTTGATGCCGCTGAAAAGAGTGGTGAGTTAAAGGCTGGTGGCACAATTGTTGAGGCTACCTCTGGAAATACCGGTGTTGCCCTAGCCATGGTGGGAGCTGCCCGAGGTTACAAAGTAATTTTGACGATGCCCGAGTCGGTTTCAAAGGAGCGTCGTAAATTAATTAGAGCCTACGGTGCTGAATTGATATTAACCCCAGCAGCAGAGGGAATGAAGGGCGCCGTGGCAAGATCTGAGGAGCTTGCAAAATCTGGCGCAGTAATGGTTCGTCAATTTGAAAATGCAGCGGGGCCAATCATTCACCGCCAAACAACCGGTGAGGAGATCTGGCGTGATACCGATGGCACAGTTGATGTTTTGGTCTCTGGAATTGGAACTGGCGGCACCATTACCGGTACCGGACAATTATTAAAGGAGCGCAAACCAAGTATCAAAGTAATTGGCGTTGAACCAGCTGCCTCTCCAATTTTAAATGGTGGCACACCTGGATCTCATCCAATTCAAGGAATTGGTGCAAACTTTGTACCGCCAGTATTAGATCGNAATGTTTATGATGAAATTTTGGATGCATCTGCTCCCGATGCAATTAAGTATGCACGTCGCGCTGGAAGNGAAGAGGGCATTCTGGCTGGTATTTCATCTGGTGCTGCACTTTGGGCAACCTCTGTTGTAGCAAAACGACCAGAGTTTGCTGGCAAAAATATTGTGGTGATCATCCCATCATTTGGTGAGCGTTATCTTTCAACTGTTTTATATGAAGATCTCGCTGATTAAATGATTAAACGCATTCTCGAGGATATCGACACCGCCAAGGCAAAGGATCCTGCTGCGCGAAATAGATTAGAGATAGCGCTGACCTATCCAGGTGTGCATGCANTTTGTTTGGGGCCATCGCATCTCTCACTTTCTTTGGCGCATTAACCTAAAGTTAATCGCCCGCATCCATTCCAATTTACTTCGAAGTGCTACTGGAATTGAGATCCATCCAGCGGCCAAGATTGGGCGTAGATTTTTTATCGATCACGGAATGGGAGTAGTAATTGGTGCTACCGCCGTCGTTGGTGATGATGTGATGATTTATCATGATGTCACATTGGGCGCTCGCGGAATTGGTAGCGGAAAGCGTCATCCAACTATTGGAAATAATGTAGTGATTGGGGCAGGGGCGAGGGTGTTAGGTGATATCAAGGTAGGCGAGGGTGCAAAAATTAGTGCCAATATGGTGGTAACTAAAGAGGTGCCAGCTAAAACATCGGTGGATTCATCGGAGTTTTTTGTAATTTAAGCCTAGCTCTTTGCCATCTAGGCTGGTGAATCCTGGATATTTAACATTGCCGTAATTTTTACTGGCTTTAATTACCCCCATGACCTCCCCAAATGATTTAGCTAAACAACAAGCATTTGTGCTTCGCACCTTAGAGGAGCGCAATATTCGATTTGTCAGACTTTGGTTTACCGATGTTTTAGGTTTTCTAAAATCAGTTGCTATTGCACCTGCTGAATTAGATAATGCATTTACTGAAGGAATTGGCTTTGATGGCTCTGCCATTGAAGGTTTTGCCAGAGTAAGTGAATCAGATATGTTGGCAAAGCCAGATCCATCTAGTTTTTCAATTCTGCCTTGGCGAACTGAAGCACCAGGAGCTGCCAGAATGTTTTGCGATATCACAATGCCAGATGGCTCAGCGGCATCGGTTGATCCACGTAGAGTTTTAAAACAAACCTTAGAAAAGGTAGCAAAGCTTGGCTATACCTGTTACACCCATCCAGAGATTGAGTTCTTCTTATTTAAGGATGAACCAAAACCAGGTCAAGAGCCAATACCAGTTGATTCTGCCGGCTACTTTGATCACACCCCATCTGTAGTTGGTCATGATTTTAGAAGACAGGCAATTACTATTTTAGAGGCGATGGGAATNTCAGTTGAGTTNTCCCANCATGAAGGCGCACCTGGCCAACAAGAGATTGATTTAAGGTATGCCGATGCATTATCTACTGCCGATAACATCATGACATTTAGACATGTGGTTAAAGAGGTGGCATTAGATCAAGGTTTTTATGCATCCTTTATGCCAAAGCCATTTACTAATCACCCAGGCTCTGCCATGCATACTCACATCTCATTATTTGAGGGTGAGAAAAATGCATTTTATGAAGAGGGTGCGCCAATGCAATTATCTAAAGTTGGTAGATCTTTTATTGCAGGCATCATTAAGCACGCATCTGAAATTACTGCAATTACTAATCAATGGGTTAATTCATATAAGCGATTAAGTGGTGGTGGTGAGGCGCCAGCCTTTGCTACCTGGGCTCAAAGTGATCGCAATGCAATGGTTCGGATTCCAACTTATAAACCAAAGAAGGAGGCCTCAACTCGAATTGAGGTTAGATCTCCNGACTCTGCTTGTAATCCATATCTAGCTTATGCCGTAATTATTGCCGCAGGTATTGCCGGAGTTGAGGGTAATTATGAGTTTAACTGAAAATACCAATCCAGCGCCACTACCAACAGATTTGGCGGAGGCAATTAGCGCTATGGAAAAAAGTGAGTTAGTGAAAAAAACTTTAGGCCATGATGTATTTGAATATGTATTATTAAATAAGCGCGCTGAGTGGGATGAGTATCGCAAACAGGTCAGCGCCTATGAGCTTGGTCGATATTTGCCAGTACTTTAGGTAGGATTGCAGTATGAGCAATCAAATAATGACTGAAATAAGTGTTGATCTAGATAATCGGGATAAAAATACTGCGCTAATTAGATTGATATTAGCCTTTCCAGTACTAGTTTTTTTAGGTAGTTTTTCAAATTTTGCCGATGAGGCCATGGGTATAGCAGGTGGCATCCTATTTCTACCAACAATCTTGGCGTTGTTATTTCGCAATAAGTATCCATCCTATGTATTAGCTTTTAATAAAGCATTTTTAGAGCTTAGTAATCGAGTCACAATCTATGTACTAGTTTTAACTGACTCCTACCCATCAATTGAATCAAATGAAAAGGTTCGATTAATTTACCCAGAGATTGATGGTGGTAAAAAACTCTCACCTTGGTTGCCGCTGGTTAAGTGGTTTTTAGCTATTCCACTTTATTTCGTTGGCTTCCTATATGGCATTTATGGCTTAGCTCTTACCTTAGTGGCCTGGTTTTCAGTGGTTAGAACTGGCACCTATCCAGAAGATAAGGCAGAAGAGGTAGTTAAGGTAATTGCTTTTTGGAATCGGATTTATGGATATGCATTTTTGTTAGTAACTGATAAGTATCCATCACTTTCATTAAACTAACTTTCTAAAGGTAGTTAACGCAGGCTAACCTTGTTTTTTACCTCACCCTTTGGTCGATAAGTAGCCCGCGGTTGAACCTTTGGAAATTTTCCATCTAATCTAAATCTTTTCGCCACCATTAATAAAATCAATCTCGCCTCAGCAATGGCAAAGTACTCACCTAAACATTTACGGCTACCACCACCAAATGGAAAGTAGGCCCCTTTAGGTAGTGAGTTTTCAAAATTAGCATCTAACCATCTATCTATCTGCCAGCTCTCTGGATTTGGAAAGTACTTTGGATCTCTATGCGTTACATACTGACTAACTAATACATGAGCGCCCTTTGGAATATTCACACCCGCTATTTGGCAATCAACAGTTGCAATTCTTGGTGCCACCCAAACTGGGGGCGCAAGCCGCATTGTCTCTTGCAAAATAGCAGAGGCAACTGGTGAGCTCTCCTCTAACTCTTGGTAGGTCGGGGTGCGATGCTCGGTAATCCACTTTGCTTCATCTGCCTCTTTTTCTAACATCAATCTGACCTTTGGATTTTTAGAAAGGTATGAAAAAGCCCAACTCATAACATTTGCTGTAGTTTCATGGCCACTTAAAATTAAGGTTAATACCTCATCTCGGATATGCTCCTTTGAGATTTGATCTTGCATCTGCAATAAAATTCCCAGTAAGTCATCATCCTTTTTCTCGCCACTTTCAATTCGTTTTTTAATAATTGATTCAGCAATATCAACTAAGCGATCAGAGGCCTCCTCAAAGGATCTAAAGTACTTAATCGCTGAGTTATCAAAGCGCTCCAGTCCTGGCAACATAGTTCGTTCAATTCGATCAATAGCCACCTCCATTGAGCTGGCGATCGCACTTGTGTATTGCGCAGAATCTAAGCCAAATAGACATCTACTTACAATTTCAAGAGTTAAGGCCATCATCTCTGGGGCTAACTCAATCTCATTTTTATCTTGCCAGTTGTTTGTGTGTTGCTCCACTAATTGATGCATCAATGCCACATAGGAGTCTAAATTTCCATGATGAAATGGTGGTTGCATCATTCTTCGATGAGCCAGGTGAATTGGCTCCTCATTGGTTAATAAGCCTTCACCTAAAACCTTACGCATCCGAGCAAAACCAACGCCCTTAACAAAATTGTGTTGTTGCGCAACTGTTACTTGATGAACCGCTTCAGGTGAGAATGCACCAATAAATAATCTTCTAGATAAAAAGAAAGAACAGGTTTGGCCGTAGGTACGTTGCATTTTAAGTAAAAACTTTGGCGTATTAATCATAAATATTGCAGTAATAAAATCAGCTAGTAATGGGCTAGGACCTGGCAGCTTTGAATCTTTTTTCCAAGCCGAGCGAAAGATTGGCTCTGGAATTTGGGCATACGCCTGCGGCCTAGGAGCAGAGAATGGCTTATTTTCAGTAATGCTCATCTGTTAAGGATAAGCAGTTTTATGCATAATTGAAATGAGTTTTAAAGCCAAATTTGGTTAATTTACTTTAGATCAGTTAGCCTTAAGCCATGTTAACGACAGGTTTGTCACTACAACTTAACGCTTCATTACGCCTGTCTTCACTTCTTCTTACTCGCCGCGGCGGGGCCAAGTAACCGGTCCCCTCGTCGCGGAGGTTGGTCGCACCGGTAGACCACATTTAACCGACGAGGAGAAAAAATAAAATGAGTAACTTTCCAGAACAAAGCGCTTCTAAAATGCCGATATCGCGGTATGCAAGATTTAATCCATTTCCAAATAATGGCTCACTTGAGGATCGCACCTGGCCAAGTAAAGCTATGAGCAAAGCACCAAAGTGGTGTTCAGTTGATTTACGAGATGGCAATCAAGCCTTAATTGATCCAATGGATGCTAATCGCAAACTTGCCATGTTTAAGTTGTTAGTAAAGATGGGTTATAAGGAGATTGAGGTTGGCTTTCCAGCAGCTAGCCAAACTGATTTTGATTTTATTCGCAAAATTATTGAGGATAAATTAATTCCAGATGATGTTGTGATTCAAGTTTTAACCCAAGCTAGAAAACCCTTAATCGAGCGCACCTTTGAATCGATCAAAGGTTCAAAGCAGGCGATAGTTCATCTATATAACTCAACCTCAACTTTGCAACGCCGAGTAGTTTTTGGCCAAGATAAAGCGGGTATTAAAAAGATTGCCACCGATGGCGCCCAAATCTGTTTAGATTTAGTTAAAACAGTTCCAGGCACATTAGTCTCATTTGAGTACTCACCTGAGTCATACACTGGCACTGAACTTGAGTTTGCCCTTGAGGTTTGTAATGCGGTAAATGATGTTTGGCAGCCAACACCGGCCTGGAAAACAATTATGAATTTGCCAGCCACAGTTGAAATGGCAACACCAAATATTTACGCCGACTCAATTGAGTGGATGCATCGAAACTTAAAGTATCGCGACTCAGTTATATTAAGTTTGCACCCACACAATGATCGGGGTACTGGAGTAGCAGCAGCAGAGCTTGGCTACTTAGCTGGGGCGGATCGAATTGAGGGCACACTTTTTGGAAATGGTGAGCGAACTGGAAATGTTTGCTTAATTACCCTAGGTCTTAATTTATTAAGCCATGGCATAGATCCAAAGATTGATTTCTCCGATATTGATGAGGTCAGACGAACTGTTGAGTACTGCAATCAATTACGAGTACCAGAGCGGCATCCATATGGCGGAGATTTAGTATTTACCGCTTTTTCTGGCTCCCACCAAGATGCAATTAAAAAAGGCTTTGAACATATGGAAAAAGATGCCAAAGCTGCCGGATCCGATAAAGATAACTTCACCTGGGCAGTTCCATACCTACCAATTGATCCAAAAGATATTGGTCGAAGTTATGAAGCGGTAATTAGAGTAAATAGCCAATCTGGTAAAGGTGGGGTTGCCTACCTGATGAAACATGAACATCAATTAGATCTACCACGTAGATTACAAATTGAGTTTAGCCAGGTAATTCAATCAATTACCGATAGTGAAGGGGGCGAGGTTTCACCGGAGGCAATGTGGCATAGCTTTGAGGATGAGTACCTACCAGCAAAAAGTAATCAATGGGGCCGCTTTAAATTAGCTGGCCTTTCTCAAACTTCACAGATGGATCAAGATGTTGATCTATCTATTGAGTTAATTGATAACCAGGTTTCTAAGAAATTATCTGGTAAAGGTAATGGTCCAATTGCAGCTTTTGTAGCAATTGTTAATAGCCATGAACCAAAATTAAATCTTCGAGTTCTAGATTATTACGAGCACGCACTCTCAGCTGGTGGGGATGCCAAAGCTGCTGCCTACTTAGAGTGTGAGATCGCAGGTAAGGTTTACTGGGGAGTGGGAATTGATCCCAGCACCACCACCGCTGCGCTTAAAGCAGTTATCTCCTCGATCAATCGTGCAGTTCGCTAACTAACTCTGACCTACCCCTCTAGTAACTTAGGGGGTATGCCGGTTTATCGAGATGTTGCAATTGTCTTGCGCACCCAAAAATTAGGGGAGGCAGATCGCATAATTACCCTGTTTACTAAAGAGCATGGCCGAATTAAGGCGGTGGCTAAGGGAGTGCGAAAAACTAAATCTAGATTTGGTGCCAGATTAGAACCAGCAAGTTATGTTGATTTACAACTTTATACTGGTCGAACCTTTGACACGATTACCCAAGCAGTAAGTATTGAAAATTATGGTGATGTGCTCTCTAGTGATTACCAAAGTTGGACAGTTACCAATGCCATATTAGAAGCAGCTGAGCGATTTACTACCGCCGAACATGAACCAGCTTTGCAACAGTACTTACTAGTTGCCGGCTCCCTTAAAGCGCTAGCGCAGGGTA
>B570J29606_1000072_pt1 | contig 11540 bp, 7 predicted proteins | sample LakMenEpi27Jul12_FD_29606 | JGI IMG/M metagenome (IMG submission 29606) | reverse complement strand
GTCCTTAATAATTCTTGCTCATTATATGGTTTAGAAAAATAGGCTTTTGCCCCTAATTGCATAGCTAACTGACGATGTTTACTACTACTACGGGAAGTTAACATGGCTACAGGAATATTTCTTAACTCTGTATTGTTATTAATCCGCTCTAAAAAGCTATAACCATCAATACGGGGCATTTCAATATCACAAATTACCGCTTGCACTTGTAAACCACTTTCCAGCTTTTCTAAAGCTTCTTGACCATCTTTAGCTTGTTCTACTTGATACCCACCTTTTTCGAGAGTTAGGGCGAGGTAACGGCGGACATTNATGGANTCATCAACAATTAAAATTACCCCTTTTTGGCGGCTAGGTTGTTTGACAGTTGCTACTTTTGGCGGTTTGAGGAATGCAGTTTGTAATNTNGTTGTTGGTAATTTATTACTGATATGGGGACGTTCACCTGTTGTAATCCATAAGACTAAATCATTAGTATTAATCAGGGGAACTACTCGACCATCACCAAGAATTGTACAGTTATTAAACCCACTGGGAAGGGGAATATTACCTTCTACTTGACGAATAGCTACCTCTTGCTCACCCCAGCAGCGTTCTACTTGAACTGCGACCTGTTGATGATCATGTTTGACTATCAATACACTTATAGCATTAATGATCGGCAAAGTTTCTAATTCCAGGTTATTGTAGCGGGAGCAGTTAAACTCAAAGTAACTATTTAGACGCAGCAATGGTAATTGATGGTTTTGCCAGTTAATAAATTCTTTGCCGTTTAGGAAGAAGATTTGCTCCTGTTCTAGGAGGAAAATTTCCTCGATTACGTCTGTAAAAAATGCTAACACTAAGCGATCGCTCTCAACCAATAAAACCCGCGCGACTGACAAGGTAAATGGTACTGATAAAGTAAATTTTGTCCCCACTCCGGCTTGGGTGTCAACATTCACATCTCCTCGCGCTAATTTCAGGTTATTACGGACTACATCCATGCCTACTCCCCGACCAGATAAAGCTGTTACCTGTTCCGAGGTGCTAAATCCTGGTTCAAAAATCAATGATAGTAGTTCTTCATCACTAGCGCTCGCTAATAAAGAATCATCCAAACCCATTTTTGAAGCGCGGTGACGAATTTTTTCTAAAGAAATACCTTGACCATCATCACGGACAGTAATAATTGTGCGATTACTATGATAAACTGCCTTCATTTCAATTAACCCTTGTTCGGGTTTTCCTTGAGTTTTACGAGTAGTAGAATCTTCAATTCCATGATCAAAAGCATTGCGTAATAAGTGCATTAAAGGCTCATTTAAAGCCTCTAAAATACCTCTTTCAATTAAAGTATTTCCACCTTCAATTTTCAACTGCACATTTTTTCCATATTCAACATTTAAATCTCTAATAGCTCTAGGAAAACGTTCCACTAAATCAGAAAAAGGACGCATTCTCACCTGAGTTAATTGTCTTTGCAATTGTTTAGAAGTTTTATTCAGTTTTCGCGCTATTTGGTCTGTATCATCCACACTTAATTGGATATCACTGGTAACTTCTGCAACTTGGACAATAGTTTCCATGACATTTTGAGATAAAAGATTCAATTTTTGATAGCTATCTTGTTCTATAAAATTATTTTCTGTTCCTTGATTACCATGATTAGCTGATTCCTCTACCAGATGATTATGAGTTATCATTTTTGCATAAGCTGTTCGCAGTTCTTGATTTTCTTGATCAAGAATTTGGACTCTTTGACTGAGATTACGCACCAATTTACGTAATCTTTCCATTTGCACATTTAACCCATTACGTTGAATAATCACTTCTCCAAACAAATCATTAATTTTCTCTAAATGTTTACTGGGAACTCTAACTGTATTTTCCTGATTTTCTCTTTCTTTAGGAAATAAATGAATATCAGTTTTGCGTTCGGTATATTTGTAATCTATTGGCAGATTCTCTGAAGCCAATCCGCTATCAGCACTAACAAAATCAGCACTTTCTGGAGATAATTCGACATTTTCTAATAATTGAAAATCAGAAATAGTTGATTTATTTAATAAATAATCCTGTTTATTTAATGGCTCAGAAAGATTATGATTAATAACTTCACCAAAATCAATTTTTGTTGGTAAATTACCTCGAAGATTACTTAATACTAAAGCTTGAGATTGTCGCCATGCTTTTAATGCTAAATCAGCAATTTCCACAGCACTATCAGGATCAGTTTCTAAGTAATGACTAACTGATTGACATAGTTGGGTAAATGCCGTTAATTGCAGCATTTCTCCTAATCCACCTAACTCAGTTGCCATCATTACTAACTCTGCTCTTAATCCCGATTTGTTACTATTTTTTAATCTAGCTTCTAGGTGTTGTAAATACTCTTCAACTTCAGTTTCAAATAATAAAGAAATAATTTCTGGATCATCTTCTGATGATAGTAAAGTTGTGATATCTTCTGGGGTAGGTTCACCTAAACGCTCATAAAGTTCGTCAAAAATTGGGTAACAAAATTTTCCTAACCAACTATCATCTAAATCATTACCCTTGGCCAGTAATTCCACAATCTGTCGCAACCAATCAACACTAGATAGTAATAAACTTTGTAAATGAGTATCAAGTTCCAAGGAATCTTTCTGAGTCTTTAAAACTTTAAAAGCATCTTCCAATTTATGAGCTAAATCACTTAATACCCGAAATCCCATCATAGCTGCTCCACCTTTAATAGAATGGGCGGCTCGCATAGCAGCATTAATATGTTCTAGTTCGATGCGTTTACTGGTGTCAATTTCCAGTAATATTCCTTCTAAAGTATTGAGATAATCAGTTGCTTCTTCCAGAAATTGCATCTGGATTTCTAATTCTTTATCTTTCGTCATTAGTCATTAGTCCTTAGTCATTAGTTATTAATTCAGAACAAATGAGAATATCAATTAGGTGGAAAAGTCTCAATAGTATCTTTTAACTCCTGAGAAATATNTACTACTTTTTGTAAAGATTGGGAAACCTCAAGAGAATTATCACTATTACGGGCTGATATAATAGTAATATCCTTAATAGTTTGACTAACAATTTGTGATGTTTGGACTTGAGATGTAGTAGAAATCAAAATTGACTGAACTAAGGTATTTATTTGCTGTGATCCATTAACAATTTGTTGTAAACTATGTTTGGCATCTTCGATAATATGGCTACTTTGGGTAACTTGATTAGTTCCCGTAATCATTGTTTTTAATACTTCACCAGTTTCTCGTTGAATTTTCTCAATTATTTCCTCAATTTCTTGAGTTGCGGCTGCACTTCTGGCGGCTAATTCTCCTACTTCTTCAGCTACTACCGCAAACCCTTGACCCTCTTCCCCGGCTCTTGCAGCTTCAATTCCGGCATTAATTGCTAATAAATTAGTTTGCATAGCAATTTGATTAATTACAGAAACTACACGGGAAATTTGTTGGGAAGATTCTCCTAGCCGTCTGACCTTTTTAGCTATTTCATCAACTGTTTCTTGGACAGAGAAAATATTTTGCAATGTTAAATCCATCGCTGCTTCAGTTTTAGTAGCCCTATGATTAGCATCATTAACAATGGTAACAGCTTGTTGTGCTATATCAGCTATAGATTGAATAGCAATAGTCATATTGTCAATGGTTTCTAAGCTTAGGTGTATTTTTTCAGGTTCGATAATTGCTTCTGTTGTGAATTTTTCCAAATAAACATTTACTTCACCAATAGCTTGTTGAATTTGATTGACAATTTGCTGAATACTATTCTGAAAATTCTGGAGTTCTGAATTGTCTTGATTAGTGTTTGTTTGACTATGTACTTTTAATCTTTTTATCTCTACTAGTAAATGGGATTGTTCTAAAGCATAGCCAATTTGTGTAGCAATTTGGGTCAAAAAATTAATTTCTTCAGATTGCCAAATATGAGAATTATGGCAATGATGAGCAATCAAAAATCCTTGAATTTCTCCATGACTTAAAATTGGTGCTGTTAAACTGCTTTGCACAGAAAATTTCTTTAACCACTCGATATAACTACTCGTTAAACTTGACTCTTGTTCAATATTTGATATTGCCTCAAATTGACTATTTTTACCAAGTTCTCGCCAGTGGGNATCATTGTTATATCCACCGAGCATTTTTTGGCAATCATCAATTACTGATTCAGCAATTACCTTAACAGCTTGGGTTTTTCGATGCAGTTTATAAACGATGACTCTGTCTGTTTTTAGAACTTGACTAACTTCGGAAATGGCAGTTTGATAAATAACCTCAGACTGAAGATTTAGACGAATTTTTCTAGTAATTTCTAGGAGTAATTTTAGCCATTGAATTTCTTTTTCTTGTTCCTCTTCTTTATTAAATACATCTAAATGTATTTGCTCTTGAATTTCCTTAGAGGATGTTATAGATGTACTAGAAATTTTAGAATTAATCCACTGACTTAACCAAGCTATAAACAACGTCATCAATAATGCGATTAATGGTGTTATACTAGCAATTAATATCAAAAATTCTCTCTGCTGCTTAAAGGCAATTGCTGCATCTTTCGCCACAAGTAACTGCCAATTGATATTCGGTAAACCTGATAATATTGACAATGGTACATAACTAATTAGTTGCTGCTTTTGATTATTTTTGGACCTGGCTGTAAATGTATCAATATTTTTCGCATTCAAAACATTAGTTAAACTAGGATATATACCTATCAACTTCTCACCAAATAAATTTTGATCGGAACTAATTAAAATTCTTCCTGTTCCATCTAAAAAATAATATTGATTAGTCTCATCTATATAACCTTTTATTACTGTTTCTAAAGCCTTTACAGGCATACGGGTTCTGACTATACCAATAGTATTACCCCGNANTGGATCTTTAATTGGTGCAGCTATATAAATTACTGCGCCTATATTTTTAACTATTTCTGCTTGACTAATAATAGGAGTATTTTGTTTGATTACTTCTTGAAAATAGATCCGTTGTTTTTCGGAAATTAAAGATTCTCCGGCTGATTGAATAATCACTTTTCCATTAAGATCAAATACAGCGACACTATCATAAACCTTAACAGTTTTCATCAAGCGATCCAAGGATGCTTGTGTTTCTATATTAATGATGCTGACATCAACTTTACTTGTTTTGCTAGATTTTTCTGATCCGGCTTTGTTTCCAGAATTAGGAGGACTTAAAAAAGATATACCAGATAATACTTGAATATCTCCATAACGTTGTCCAATAAAATTATTAACTTTATCACTCAAGTTAATTGCTTTAGTTTCTTGGGATGTAATAATTTGCTTTGTAATTAATTTGCTTCCAAAAAGATAAGCGATCGCCCCAATTCCCAAAACTGGTAAAGTACCAATAGCTATGGATAAAATTATAGCTTTTGTACTCAATTTAAATTGTCGTAAATATCCTATTCCCTGATGCCACACCCTATTATAACTAGAATTTTCTCCTCTAATATCAACAACTTTTGCTGAAGAAATTAAAGATGCGTTATTTTGAGAATTGCCACTTTGTTTGATATCAGTTTTATTCAACATATATTCCTCACACCACATCTATAAAATAAAAAAATTACCCCTTCTTCCGAGTATTAATTATTAGTTAATACCAAGAATATCCGAACGTAAAATATGCAGTGCATCTAATACCAATAAAATTTCTTCCTGTTGCACCACACAACCACACAAGTAAGGTACTAAACTAGATGCTACTTGTCCTACGGGAGAACGAATATCATCAGCAATAAATTTAGTTGTGCCTTTAATCTCTTGAACAACTAAACCCAAGATCATTGATTCTATTTGAATAACAATGATATTATACTGACGCAACCGATGATCGAGACATTCTAAATTAAACATCTTAGGTAAATCAACTACCCAAATTATATGACTGCGCCAATTCATCAATCCTAATATACAAGCGGGCATATTCGGAATAGCTGTAACCGATGTCACAGGTACAACAACTGCTTCTTGAGTATGAGCAATGGATAAAACAGCACCAGTTTGTTGATTAAGTTGAAATTTAAGATAGCCATTTTCTCGGCTGTTGTATACGGCTGCTTGATGATTAAAGTCAATGTGTAATTTTTTCATGGGCGAGTATTATGAACATTAATTTATGGGGTTATATAGCAATACCTTTGCTGTTTTTTTTGTAAAATATATGTCTAAAATCACTCTGCTATGTTTTGATCAATGAGTATAATATACACAAAAAAGCACTATCAGGATTTAATTTTCCTGAGTGCTTTTAATTTGGCTATTTATTTAAAAGTGCGGATAAAAGGACTTGAACCTTCACTCCTTTCGGAACTAGAACCTAAATCTAGCGCGTCTGCCAATTTCGCCATATCCGCATCAATACCTTACTTTAGCACAATAAAATATTTATGGCAATAGGTAAAAATACAAAATTTAAAATCAGGGTATGGGGTATTGCTCTACATCACAGCTACACGAGGTAGACGGTGCTTGAAGCCGCAAAGAATTTCCCAAGAAATGGTATTGAGGCAATTTGCCCAATCATCAGCGGATATTTGTTCTTTTCCCTGTTCTCCTAGCAAAGTGACGATTTCCCCTTCTTGCAAATCGGGGATGGAACTCACATCTAACATAATTTGATCCATGGTAATTGCGCCAATTTGTGGCACACGCTGTCCACGGATTAACACCTGCATTTGGTTAGAAAGANGACGAGGAACTCCATCNGCATAACCAATGCCAACTACAGCCAGACGCATTTCTTGAGGAGCAATAAAATGATGACCATAACTAACTCCAGTTCCTGCGGCTATGGTTTTAACTTGGGTAACTCTAGCTTTGAGTTGTAAAACGGGTTGCAGTTTGATGTGATTTTGTAAGTGATTAGCAGGATAAAGCCCATAAATGGCTAAACCTACCCGCACCATATCATAGTGTAATCTTGAATCTGCCAGGGTAGCGGCTGAGTTGGCTAAATGTAAACTGGGAATTGTGATCCCTTTAGCTTTGATGTGGGCGATCGCCTCTTCAAATCTGCTATGCTGTTCCATCATCACCGTAGCGTCGGGACTATCTGCTGTTGCTAAGTGAGAATAAATACTGGCAATATCTAAATGGGGTAATCCTTGTACCAACTGCACAAANTCCGCCGCNTNTTGCCAATTAGTGCCTAATCTAGACATTCCCGTATCTAATTTGATATGGACAGATAAAGAAGAATTATAGTTAATAGTTTCTAATGTGTTGGAAAATTCTAAAGCTTGCTTAGGACTACACAGTGTGGGCTGAAGTTGCCAATGAGCGATCGCCTGAATTTGCTCTGGCGTGTTGGTTGCCCCTAAAATTAAAATCGGGGCTTTAATGCCATCTTCCCGCAATTGAATACCTTCAGGAACAGTCGCCACACCTAACCAACCAGCACCCGCTTCTAAGGCAGTTTTAGCAACTGCTACCGCCCCATGTCCATAGGCATCCGCTTTGACAACTGCCATTAATTGGGTGCGTGGTGATAAAAACTTGACCAACTGCTTGACATTATCAGACAACGCCCCTAAATCAATTTCTACCCAAGCCCGCTGAGAAAACCAAGCATAAGTATCACANTCCTGATTGTCAGCAAAAATCGGGGTTTGCTTGCGACTTAACATTGCACTTCACTCCTATCACACCACCGAAAAGCTTCTCACATCCCCTAGAAGCTATATCACTTTAATCAGGAAGTTTAACTTTGATCCGGTAATTTATACAAGATAGTAGCACGAGCAATATTATTAGTGTGTCTGAATACTCAATAATTTTTGGAATTATNAGAAGATAGTTCTTCCTTATCAGTTTNATGANAACAAATTTGAAATCAAAAGTCAACCCCTAAATCCTCTTTTATGGCGATTTTNTTTTCAAGTTTACGAAAATCACAATCCTCATATCCCGGACTTCTTTAAGAAGCTCAGATTCTCAGTCAAGCATCAAAGTATAAATTATTCTCATGTCCCCAGCGGAGTGTATTTGTGTTAGTATGTGTAAAACTAATACCTTGAGCGCAGATTCATGAGGAAGGTTTTAGTCCTGAACGCCTCTTACGAACCGCTCAACATCACCAGTTGGCGACGTGCCACCGTGTTGTTGATTAAAGGCAAAGCTGAACGCTTAGAATACAACGGTAAATTCCTTTACTCGGATTTTCCCATGCCGACCGTGATCCGGTTGCGCCACTATGTCCGCGTTCCTTATATGGAAATTCCTCTCACTCGGCGAAATATCCTGCATCGTGATAGCCATACCTGTCAATACTGTGGTCACACAGGGGACGGGTTAACTCTNGATCATGTGATACCGAGATCACGAGGNGGTGGAGATACNTGGGAGAATATTACTACTGCTTGTGTACGCTGCAATATCAAAAAAGGCTGTCGTACACCTCAAGAAGCCCGAATGCCTTTGCGTCATTTACCCCGTCAACCTTACAGTAGTCTCTACTTTGAGGTAACGAAGCATCTGAAAAGTGGACTTCACCAGGAGTGGCAAAAGTATGTCATAGGTCTTTGACATTACCCAAAATTAACTACAAAAGTTCAGGTCAAAATTNACCTGTAGATATATCCGTTTGACTAAATAAAGTCAATGATAGTGACTACAAGTAGGGGTTTCACTTGCTTTTGATNAGTGTTTANTACAGCTTATGGCAAGTTTCCACTAAGCTGATATTTTCATGTCCGCAGCATCAAACAACCTTAATTTCCAGAATTGGCGTTTTGTNCTTTAAAAAACGATATATAGATAGATTTTGTTCTTAACTGATAATTTGTTACAATTATAAGTGGATGACTTGCCAGCTAGAAATTGAGATGTCAATTTGCACACGGAATGTCCAAGATAACACAAGTCAAATAAATATTCAAGATAATTATCAAATTTTTTTCATAAAAATCTGCATATTTGTTTAGACAAAGCCACAAATTATGAGGTTTTATATAACCCAAGAGGTAAAGCGTACCTGATTTTCAGCATCTCTGTAGCACTTGAGGTAGATGTAATAGATCCTTGACTCATGCTATTGACAAAAATAAACCGCCCGACAAAGTGCCAAGACAATTAATTTTAGATTTTTGCCAAGTCTCCTGTAGCTTTACAAGCGCATTATTGCTTGGATTATGCCTGAATGGATACCCCCCTTTCCCCGCTTAAAAATACAGTTACTTATGTACGTGAATTATCCGGCTTCTCAATTTGAGAGTTTATCATTGACCACAGATCCGCATCCAGAGGAAATAGAGAAAGAGAAAGAGAAAGAGCTAATTGAGCTTCCACCTTTAACCCGGACTTCCTTATCATCCTCTAATGGTGATGGAGGTATCTATTTAGTTCAGCGTGGCAATTCTCTAGCATCTCAAAAATCAGAAGAGTTACAGAAAACGCTNCTTGCACATCGCCATGAACGTCAATTAGTGATTTTACAGGATTTTCCCGATCCTGATGCTCTTTCTTGTGCTTGGTCTTACCAACTCATTGCCCAACAGTATGATATTAAGTGTGATATTGTTTACGCGGGAACTTTAAGCCATCAGGAAAATATTGCTTTAGTTAAACTAACTAATTTACCTGCTCAACGCTGGACGATGCAAACTTTAAAAAATAAAGATTTGTCGTCCTATCAAGGGTTTGTGTTAATTGACAACCAGGGAACTACGTCTCAATTATTACCAGCAATCCAACAAGCGGGAATTCCCCTGATAGTGCTGGTGGATCATCATAGTTTACAAGGGGAACTCAAGTCAGAATTTGTTGATGTTCGTCCTTATGTACGAGCTACAGCTACAATTTTTACTCAATACTTACAAGCAGGATTATTAACTTTAGATAACAGCATTAACCAGCACGTTAAATGTGCTACAGCTTTAATGCACGGTTTGCGCTCAGATACAAATCGGTTGATGCAAGCCCAAGAAGAAGATTTTATGGCTGCTGGGTATTTNAGTAGGTTTTATGATGCTCAGTTACTAAATGCTATTTTGCAAGCAAATCGTTCTAAGCGGGTGATGGATGTGATCGAGCGATCGCTTAAAAACCGCATCGTTCAAAATAACTTTTCCATAGCTGGTGTTGGTTACTTGCGCTATGATGACCGGGATGCAATTCCCCAAGCCGCTGATTTTCTGGTGACGGAAGAAAATGTGCATACCGCAGTAGTTTATGGAATCGTTCATGATGAAGATGACGAACTAGAAGTAGTGATAGGATCTCTGAGAACCACAAAACTTACCTTAGATCCTGATGAATTTATTAAAGAAGCCTTTGGACAGGATAGCACTGGGCGATTTTTTGGTGGTGGAAGAACGGGTGCAGGAGGCTTTGAAATTCCCATGGGTTTCTTATCTGGTGGTAATGAAAATTCGGCTTATGCCAAAATCAAATGGGAAGTTTTCGACGCACAAATCAAACAGAAATTATTGAGATTGGTGAATCCTAGAGATAATCCAATTTAGTCTTAAATCGGATTTAAAGACTTGATTGATTTAGGGTTTAGCAGTGCTGAACCCATGCAGATGAATTTAGCTTTTGCTGTCAAAGAAGCAGGTATAAATTTGGTACAATTTAGAAATATGCCAAAGACTTGAGGAGTAAGTTTTGGAAAGTGCTTATAAGTTTGTTAAGTTATAATCAAGAGATGCACTGGGAATGCCAATAATACCTTTTGAATTTCTCATTTCCAGACGGCCTGTTTCATTACAAGCAAAACCAAAAGGACTGAATGAATGGAAAAATTTTGTTCGTTCTGAAGCCGAAAAGTTTTGGAAAGGTGACAGTCCAATTAAAGGATCTTATCTACAGCTTACGCTAGTTTACATTTGTAGTGATGATTCTCCACCTGATACTGATAACATTATCAAACCAATACAGGATGCACTTATAGGCTTAGTTTATGAAGATGATAATTTAGTATTAGATGTAGATAGTCATCGTCGGTTTTTATCTGAGCCAATTGATATGACAAATTTACCTTTATTATTGCGGGAAGGTGTCATAATTGGCAAAGAGTGTGTTTATGTCAAAGTAAGTGAATCTCAACCATTGGAAAAATACTTATGATAGACAATACTAAAAGTATACATGATGATAAAGTTGAATCTTTGATCAAAAAGTATCGTGATGAAGGATTTACAGTTATACAAAACCCGAAGGCGGATCAATTACCCTTTGATTTGGATGATTATCAACCCGATATTCTTGCTACTAAGAATCAAAATGAATCTGGTTTAATAATTGAAGTAAAAACCAGCATTAGTCCAGTTTCAGTTGAGCAGTTACAATCTGTAGCAGAAGAAGTGAGTAGACATCCAGGCTGGCGTTTTTTATTGGTGACACTTGAAGATATAGAAGCCGAATCATTACCTGGAATATCAGAAGAACTACCTTCTTGGGAAGAACTAATTGACCATTTTAGTCAAGTTGGCAAGCTTATTGAAAATAATAATATTGAACCTGCTTTTCTTTTTCTCTGGAGTGTTTTTGAGGGAGCATTAAGAAAAAGAGCAGTTGATGTATCAAT
>B570J29606_1000065_pt1 | contig 11928 bp, 8 predicted proteins | sample LakMenEpi27Jul12_FD_29606 | JGI IMG/M metagenome (IMG submission 29606) | reverse complement strand
AAACAATAAAAATCCAGTTCCCTCCCCTTTACAAGGGGAGGGTTAGGGTGGGGTAAAAAATATTTGATACATCAACCATAACTTTTCAAACACCCTCTGAGTGAGAATGTTTGTTAACCCTAGAAAGTTGAAATATTCTCAATTTTCGATTCTAGATGATTACGTATTTTACATTGTAATAGTCCCATNACATTACCTNTCTTGCAACTAAGTTTTTACNATTACTCCAAAAACATAGTTAAATTAGAAAAGAAGAGGTAAAAGATCAACTATATTCTTTCCTCTGTCCCCTGTCCCTCCTGCCAATTCCTAGCACGTTTGGAAAATTAACTGGCAATTTTTAGTTTTTGGGATAGAAAACAACGAACTACTAACAACCGTATTTTAAGATGCTGGCTCTTTTTACAAATTTCCGAGATGAATTCGCCTCTGGTGCATCAAAAGCACTCGCCAATTGGTGGTCAGAGTTTACCCTTCAGACCAAACTCCTAGCCGTCGCCACCCTCATGGTTTCCTTGGTCATGAGTGGTTTGACCTTCTGGGCTGTAAACACAATTCAGCAAGANGCACGTCTCAATGATACCCGCTTTGGTCGTGATTTAGGATTACTCNTGGCCGCAAATGTAGCCCCCCTAATTGCTGATCACAATTTAACTGAAGTTGCCCAATTTTCTCAACGTTTTTTCAGTGCCACTTCTAGCGTGCGTTATATGTTATACGCTGATGAAACTGGGCAAATGTTTTTTGGTCTTCCTTTTTGGGAACCAGAGGTAGAAAACTCCCTCACTATTAAGCGCTATATCCAACTACCAGAAGATTATTCTGACAATCAAGATCAACCAATGGTTAGGCAGCATAACACCCCCGATGGTGCAGTTACAGATGTATTTGTGCCTTTAATACTAGATAAAAAATACTTAGGTGTATTAGCAGTTGGTATTAACCCTAACCAAATCGCAGTCATATCCACTAATTTCACCCGTGATGTTACCATTGCCGTTTTTATCACAATTTGGGTCATGGTGATTTTAGCAGGAGTAATTAATGCTTTAACTATTACTAAACCTATTAAAGAATTGCTGGTAGGTGTTAAACAAATTGCGGCTGGAAATTTTAAACAGCGCATAGATATCCCCCTCGGTGGTGAACTAGGAGAACTAATTTTCAGCTTTAATGAAATGGCAGAACGGCTAGAACGTTATGAAGAACAAAATATTGAGGAATTAACCGCCGAAAAAGCTAAATTAGAAACCTTAGTTTCCACTATTGCTGATGGTGCAGTTTTGATTGATAATAATATGCAAGTAATATTAGTTAATCCCACTGCTAAACGGATTTTTAATTGGGAAAGTGTGGATGTTGTTGGTAGTAATATACTCCATCACTTACCCCATACTGTCCAAATGGAAATATCCCGGACTTTATATGAAATGGCAGCAGGTGAATGTGAAAGTGCTGAATTTCGTATCCTCCTAAAACAACCTACTCAACGCACAATTCGCATTGTTTTAACCACAGTTCTTAACCTCCAACGGGAAAGTATTAAAGGTATCGCTATCACTGTCCAAGACATTAGCCGGGAGGTGGAACTGAATGAAGCTAAAAGCCAATTTATCAGCAATATTTCCCATGAATTAAGGACTCCTTTATTTAACATCAAAACCTATATTGAAACTTTACATGATTATGGCGAAGATTTAGGTATTGATGAACGCAAGGAATTTTTGCAAACAGTTAATAATGAAACAGATAGACTCACCCGCTTGGTTAATGATGTTTTAGATTTATCAAAACTTGAATCTGGTCGGAATTACACTTTTGATAAAGTAGATTTACCACAAGCAATAGAACAGACATTACGGACTTATCAGCTTAATGCTAAAGATAAAGGTATTGAACTGTGCCAGGAACTGACTCATGATTTACCTTTTGTTCTAGGAAATTATGACTTGTTACTGCAAGTTTTTGGGAATTTAATTGGTAATTCTCTTAAATTCAGTCTAGCTGGTGGTAAGGTAGTTATCCGTGCTTATCAACTAGATGCTAATTCTCATTCTCAGCATCATTCTGGTAAAGTGAGAATTGAAATTAGTGATACAGGAATTGGTATCGCACCAGAAGATCAACAGGCAATTTTTGACCGATTCTTTCGTGTAGAAAATAGAGTTCATACTCTAGAAGGAACAGGTTTAGGTTTATCAATTGTCAGAAACATTATGGACAGACATCATAGTCAAGTTAATTTGGTGAGTGAAGTTGGTATTGGTACTACTTTTTGGTTTGATTTAGAAATATTTGCGGAAGAGATTTCATCAACTGGGGAAATTATGCCAGAAAACTTAGAAGTAAAGACAGTTTAAGGGCAGTTTTCGTGATTTTGTTATATCAAGAATTAAACAAAGTTATTAACAAACAAACAGATATAGTAGCCAAAACAGAAAAAGGATAGGTAATTAAACATCTTAATTTTATCTATTATCTGCACTAATATCAATAATTCATCCGTATTTATCTGCGGTTATCTGCGTTTATCTGCGGTCAATAATTCTTGAAATCTGATTTTGCAAAGAAATTGGGAATATAAGATTTTATTGTCACTTCCAGACGTATACTTAAATAATGACGGCGTAATTGGAGTTGATAAAGTAATGCCTAAAAAAAATCTTTCTAACTTAATACAAGAAGAAACCACAAAATTTACACCCCTACAAGGTGAACCTGTAATTGAAATTTCGGCTGAAGCAGTATTAGAAACCCAAGTACAAACGGATAATAATCAGTTAGAACTAGAAGCCAATATTAAAGAATTGCAAGAAGCAATTTCTACATTAAAACAAAAAGAATCTACTTTAATCAAGCAAATTAGTGATTTACAAATAGTTGTTTCTGAACAGGAAGCATTAGCAGAACGTTTAACTAAGGAACTTTATGAAACGAAACAAACAGCATTACAATTAGCAGATTCTAACTCTCAGTTGCTAGAAGAAATCAAGGTTTTAAACCAACCTAGTCAACAACCTCATTCACAACTTAGTCAACAAGGTAGTCAAATTTCCAAATCTATTCAATACAAAAAATCTCATAGGTCAATAGAACGACTGCAAGAAAAACCCAATCAAGACAGTGAGGACTTTTCCAAAAATACTTGGTTGTATGATTAAAATCAGGATTCAGGAATCAGAATGTTTGATCAATCTCTAGATTATTAAATGCAAGTTTGGGAGTTACTGTTATAAAGCTGACTACTGACTTCTAGTAGTTAGCTTGATTTTTATAAATATTTTTGTAATATTGCTTCTTTTTGTTGTGGAATAGTTTGAATTTCTTGTTCATAATTTTGGATATATTTCTCCATATCTAATACTTCGTTAATAATTCTATCTTGTTCATTTTTTTCAGGACAAGCAACCAATAAAGGACGAAGTATTTCTAAATTAATATTCTTTTGTGCTTTTTGAGGTGCAATATCATTTAAGTATTGTTGTTGAGTTCTTAAATAATATTCCAAGTAATCAATATTCATTTGTTCATTAGGTTTAATACTGACAATACTATCAGGAAAACAAGCTGAATAAGTTAAAATCGCTGTACTACCAATATTAGCAGCAATTGTAATTAAAATAGTTTCAGGTTCAAATATTTTACTAACTTTTAATCCTTCCTCATTTAATGTTTGAGAATAGATAATATTTCTTCCTTTGACCTTAGCTACATCTCCTGTTTGAATAAAAGGATATGTACCATCTTGATATAAATGAGGTGCATTTCTAGGACGGTGACTAAAACGACCTCTTTCTAAAGATGCTGCTTGAGATAGTTTTATTTTGGGTGCAGTATTAAAGGAATGATTTAATATTTCTTGGATATTTGTTTGTAATTCCTCAATATTATTTCTTAGTTCTTGCTCTGTAGTTTCTAATACTTCAATTTCTTGAACAATTTGTTCTTGTATTTCCTTGGGAGGTAGAGGTATTTTAATATCTTGAATAGTTCCTAATGATAATTCAACTTGTCCACTATGCCCAATTGCTAGACTTTCAAGAGTTTTAAATCCAATTTTTGCAAGTATATATAATATATAATTTGGCAATACTATTTGTTCATTTACTCGTAAAATTGTAATATGACTATCTACAACATATTCACCCTCTAAATTAAATAAAGTAACTCTTCCTGCTGTTCCTACTCCAGTTGAATTAATTAGAATATCTCCTTTTTGTAACTGTCTGTAATCAACTTTTAAATCTGGACTAAGATAATGTTTTTCTGTAAAGTCAAAAGCATAATACCCTCTAGCTTGACCTGATTTAATTACTTGAATATTAGAATCTCCATACTTAGGTGTTTTTCCTCGTTGTAAAAGGATAGCTATATTTTTTAGTTTAGTTTGTTGGTATTGACTTTTTAATATAATTTTTAGATCATAAGATAAACTGATTTGTTTTTCAAACGTAACTCTTTTAAAATCAATACAATCAACTAAATCAACGATGGAAACATAATCCTTAACAGCATCAACAGGACTTTCCAAATTGTCTAAAAAAGATTGATAAATATAGTAATTTACTTTTTCAGGATTAAATTGTTCTATTTCATCATATAATAAAGTTTTATGATTACCTTTTTGATCTCTATCAAGTTCCATTCCTGCCTGTCTTCCTTCTTTAAATTCATATCCTAAAAAAGCACGAGCTTGATTTTTATCTCCAGATTTTATCTGGATCAATTCTTGATTATAACTTAATAAATAATAATAAAATTTATCTTTCTCAATAGGTAATACTATTTCATAAAACAATCTTTCAATTCTCTGTTCTTGTTCCTCTTGTGTTAAGATTTTAAAATCTCTTCGTTTATGTAAATTTTTAAAGCTGGGTTCGTTTTCAAACCAGTGACGGTAATCTTGATACCAGTCTGTAGCTTTTATTCCATCATTAGCATTACGACTGACAAAAGTTTTATAATCATCAAAATCTAATCCTAGATAGTCAACATAACTTCTAAATAGAGCTTTGGTATCTGTAAAATCATGGGGACGTTCTCGGTTATTAATAATATAATCTTCTGCAACAAAATTATAATCCTGTTTCCAGCGAGACTCTCGCTTTTCCATAAATAAAATTATAGTCTTTGTTCCTGTTGCCATAAAGGTTTTTGGTTGTCCGCTCAATTCAACTATAGCTTTAATCAGAAAATTTTGTAAGATAATCTCTCTAGCACGAGCATAAATGCCCGTATTACTTAAAAGAGAACTCGGTAAAATAATTCCTGTTTTTCCTCCTGTTTGTAATAATTGAGCAGTTCTTTCGATAAATAAAGCTTCAATTTCTGATGAACTATCGGTTAAAGATTCAAAAAGTGTATATTTATCTTTTAATTTTAAAGCATGGGGTTTAAATCCATGAATTGAATAAGGAGGATTGGCAATAACAACATCATAGCTATCAGCAAGTTGACGCTCTCTTTCATTATAATCTTCTAAACCATCTCCGAAGAAAATATTAGCTTGTCCGTCTCCATTCATAAAACAAGCTACTTTTGCAGTACGAGCTAAACGATAATCTTTTTCAATTCCAAAAATGAATTTTTCAGCCCAATCTGATGATTCTTGATATTGTTTAATATATCTATTAATATCTTTAGTAAATTCAGGTTTAATTGTATCAATAATATTTTGTATTTCTTCAATCGCTTCTACTAAAAAATGACCACTACCACAAGCGTAGTCAATTAAATAAGGTAAAAAATCTACTCTTTCTTGATTTAATTTAGCTTCAATGATTTCTCGCAAAGGCAGGGATTTAACGATAAACTTAGCAATAGGTAAAGGTGTAAAAAACTGTCCTTCAGATTGTTTATAACCTGCATCTAATAATTGTTCAAAGAAATCCCCTAAATATTGTTTTTGATATTTTAAGTCATTGTTATCATTATAAAAATATCTAAACTTTTTATATTGCAATAAAGTAATAATTTCATTTAATACTTTAGCATTTTCCAAAAATAATTTCTCATTGTGAACTTCTTTAAAAGCAAATTCATTATTACTATAAAATTTTAATTCCCGTAATATTTGTTTAAGTCTTTCTTGAGTCGTTTGTATAGGGAAATTACTAACTAATGTATCAATATATTCCTCAGAATAATAAACAATTTCTTCTTTCAGAAATTCTCTCATTCCTTTAGCATATAATTTCTGTAACCTTTCCTGTATCTGTTCAGGAGTATCTTTACCTTCAATAATTTGAAAATCGGTAATATCATTATCATTTTTTTGTTCATCAACAATCTTACATAAAATTAAGGATAAAATGCGGTTGAAAGCATTTGATTTATCGCTAATATTATTATGACGTAAGATTTCTTCAAATTGATTAAATAATTTACGTCCTTCTCCTTCAGTAAAGGGTTGTAAATCTTTTTTCTTAATGGGTATATATTCAGGATTATAAGCTTGCACTTCTGGATCAAAAATTCCATTAGGTGCAAAATAGCAGTTAAAATTTTCTTTCCAAGCTGTATATAATTCTTCTGCTGTTTTGGCTTCTTTATAGCTTTTTATCTCTTCCTTGCTTTCTGTTAATAATCTTAAAGTTTCTTCTCTATCCTTAATTTGGATAATTGAATTCTCATATACAAGTAAACCATCATCATGAATTTGTGAGGTATACAAACATAAAAAGCGAGTATTTTTATCTTGTTGTAAATAAGAAAATAGTTGTCCACCATTTTCTATCATCCGATTCTTTTCTTTTTCATATTCTTTACCCCAGGTTTTACACTCAATGATAATTAAAGACTTTTCTTCTCTATCAAAAACAGAAATATCTGATTTTCCACTTTTACCAGTTCGTCCTAAAGGAAATTTACGTTCTAAGATTAAATGTTTAGGTTCATAACCTTTTTCTAGTAATCTATTAACACATTCTAAAACAACGAAATTCTCAGGTTGACTAAAATTAGAGGTAGTTTCGTCTTCTACTAAAATTTTATCCCCATAATCAATTTTCTCAGTGGCAAAATTAACTTTAATTACATAGTTTTTATGGTTAGTATATATTTTCAGGTAATTTTGTTGAAAAATATCCGATTCTTGTTCTATAAATCCTAAATGAGAAATAAGAGATTTGATTTTTGTTTTATCCATCTTTTTTACTGTGTATTACTCCTAATTGATATTTAATTATATTAGGTTGGGAAAATAATGGCTGTATATATTCAACCCTCCTTTAATTCACAAATTCTAATATATGTTGGGCGACAATTTGTGATTGTTCCAAGTGAGGAATATGACCACAACCTTTAATCCAAATTAGCTGACTTTGGGGAATTGCTTTGGCAAATTTCGGAGCGTCCCCAATTCCCAAAATTTTATCACTATCACCCCATAAAATTAAAGTTGGTTGTGCAATTTTGGCAAGTTGGGGAAATTTAAAAGCCCGATAACCGCCACTTTTGGTAAAAGCAATTAAAGCCTGAGTCCAATTAGGCATTTGTAAGTGTAATTCTCCACAGCACAAAGCATCCTCGGAGATAAGATTGAGGTTTTTATATGCAGTTCGACAAATGCTTTTACGCACTTTGGGATTTCGCAAAAATTCCGTCGCCCAATAATCCAAAGGTGGAAATATATATTTACTTAATGGGGAATTACCTTTCAAACCCGCACTATCTATTAATACCAATTGTTTTACCGCCTCTGGGTAAGTGAGGGTAAAATCTATAGCCGCAGCCCCACCCATTGACGCACCCACCAAAATCACAGGTTGGTTAATCAGGGTTTGCCAAAATGAGTAGAGATGGTTTTTAATCGTGACCGAACTGTAAGCAATCCCCGGTAATCTATCTGTAAAGCCAAATCCCAATAAATCTACAGCCCAAACTGCATTTTTTTCAGCTAGTAAAGGCAAAAGTCGGCGGTATTCCAGCACCGAACTATCAAAACCATGAATTAATAAAATCGGTGTACCACCATGACCTTGTTGGACATAAGTGGTATTAATGGGTTCATTGGCGGCATGAGTAATAATCGCCTGACTTTGGATATTTTGAGCCAAAGCGATGGATGTTGGTTCTGTGAGTTGCCCAACTGCGGCAGGAAGAAAACTTGGAAACATAAACTCCAGTTTACATCAGTGCGGATCACCTTAGGGACTCCCAAATAAAAAAATGTCCCAAAACTGACGCAAAAATTCTCTCTCTGTGTTCTCTGTGCCTCTGTGGTTCGTTTATTGAGATAATTTATTTCTTGCAAGTCCCTTAGCTAATACCCAGTCACCAATTAAAAAAGAAAATTTCCGCAAAAATTAAAATAGGGACACAATCCACGTAAAATAGGAATCAATTATCCCGATAGTAGGAGATTTAAGCCATGCCAATGGCAGTTGGCGCAATTGAAACATTAGGTTTTCCTGCGGTTTTAGCATCAGCAGACGCAATGGTCAAAGCTGCTAGTGTCACGATTGTTTATTACGGTATCGCGGAAAGTGGTCGCATGATAGTTGCTGTCAGAGGCCACGTTGCGGAAGTGCAAACAGCCGTAGCCGCTGGAATTGTTGCTGGTGAAGAAGTTTATGGCGGTGAGGTTATTACCCACTACATTATTCCCAATCCCCCGGAAAATGTGGAAACAGTCTTACCTATCCACTTCACCTCCAAATCTGAACCTTTCCGTATTTTCTAAGTAAGTTCGCTATGAAAAATTGAAGCATTTCTTCATAAAAATTAACTTGTAGCAACCGATAACTTTATATTCAAAACAGGAGATTAAAAATGTCATCACAGGCAGTTGGATCATTAGAAACTAAGGGTTTTCCCGCCGTTCTCGCAGCAGCAGACGCAATGGTAAAAGCCGGTCGAGTTACCCTCGTTGGTTATATCAGAGTTGGGAGCGCTCGCTTTACCGTCAATATTCGTGGTGACGTTTCCGAAGTNAAAGCCGCTATGGCAGCCGGTGTGGATGCTGTAGAAAAAGTTCATGGTGGTACTCTCGAATCNTGGGTAATTATTGCNCGTCCNCATGAAAACGTAGAAGCTGTATTGCCAATTGCTTATACAGCAGACGTTCAACAGTATCGAGAATCTGTGGAAAATCCCATTATCGGTGCTGCTAGGATCTAATTTCATCTATTAGGTGGGCAATGGGTAATAGGTAATAAACCCCTATTCCCTCTTTCCCTAAATAGCAACTTGCATCAATAGTCCACAATATTATTATGTTCGTAATCCCATAACGGCTGAATCTTTACATCAAATTTATTAATTCATCCGTCTTAATCTGCGTTTATCTGCGGTTAATTATTCTTGAAATATTATTCAATGTAGCTTCATCTTAATTTGATATTACGGTCTATGGAACGAATCAATTAGGAGTTATTACCTGCTACTAAATCGCTAAATCTAATTTCAAGGAGCGCAATGTTGCTATGACACAAGATGGGGTAAATTTAGCTCAATATTGGCAACAGCGACTAATTACAGAATGTCCAGAACAAAGTCAGGCTACTAGACAAAGTATTCTTAATTGGCTTTTGGGAGTGGATTTAGCACGGTTTGATCTACTTAACCCCAAAGAACTAGAAATTGCTAAACAAGCAATGGAATATCGGTGGCGAATTCTGCACAAACGCTATTTAGGTATGAGCAGAGAAAAGGCTTATCGTCAACTCATTAGCCGCTTGAGTAGTGTAGTGGCGGTAAGAAACAAAATTCAGATGTGGATATCTCTCAGCCGCGATCGCCAACGAAGCGTTATTGATGTGCTGCAAGAAGTCCTCCAAGAACTGATGCAAAGTGACTCATATATCCAACAACAAATGACTCACATTACCGCATTAACAACGGACAAAAGATTGCGGGATACGTTACTATTTGCCAGCATAGAAGAATATTGTTTGCGTCCAGTTCGGAATCAACCGATATTAATGTACCGCTTTGTTAACTACCTGCGAAAAATCCAGAGAGGAGGTTTAACACAAGTACCTACTAGCGAATTAGTGAAACTTGTTTCTGAGGAAATTCTCACAGAAAATAACGACAATCCGATTAGCTTAGTTGATAATCAAGCGATCGCTCAATATCAAGAAACCCAACACTTAGAAGAACAACAAGCTAACCGTCAACTTGTACAGCAAGAATTTGAACAATACTTATTAGAAAATATTGGACAACAAGCAGTAGATTGGTTGCGCTTATATCTGCAAGGCAAATCCCAAGAAGAAATTGCCAAACAACTCAACAAACCCATTAAAGAAGTATATCGGCTGCGAGAAAAACTCAGTTATCATGCCGTGCGAGTCTTTGCCATTAAAGGCCAACCAGAACTAATTGATCACTGGTTGTCCATTTCCCTAGAAGAACATAATTTAGGGCTAACAGAAACCCAATGGCAACAACTTCCAGAAAAAATCACTCCCATAGGACAACAAATCCTCAACCTCCGCAAAGCAGGTAACTCCATAGAAGTCATAGCCCAAGAACTACAACTGAAAACCCATCAAGTTCTAGGTGAATGGACAAAAGTTTATCTTGCAGCCCAAACCCTGAGAATTCAAAATTAGCATAAATTGAGAAAATGCCAGATTCACTAAATATAGCCTCAAATCTGGTAAATATGTCATAAGTTAAGAAGAGTGTCAAAGACAAAAATGAATTGCACAGATTTCTCACCAAGCGCAAGATATATTAGACTTAGGATGTCCAGTGGTATTAAGTACCTTCGCCTTACAGGCAGTATATCCCCAAGCCAAAATTACTGGTTTAGACTTATCTCCTTACTTTCTAGCTGTAGCTAACTATCGGACTAAACAACGTCGTCTTGCCCAAATCAACTGGGTACATGATCAAGCTGAATCTACGGACATGAATCCCAAATCGGAAAATTACAAAAAAATGCCAACTTATATTTTGACGTTGCTTAAAAGTACCGAACCTTATTTAGATGAATATTTTAGTTTGGACATTGAACAAGCCCTAATTGGGGCAGGTTTCCAATCTCCTACTATTACTAGCAATAGTCCTCGTTACCGTACTATCATTGCTCAGGTGAGTGGCTAATTTATATGTAGTGCTGTGGGCAGTTATCCCCCCCCTGCTGTTTTTGTGGTTTTACTACCGCAGAACTCCTGCTGCCCCACCGTGGTTAAATTTATTGATTTTGTTCATTATTGGCGCTATCTCTGGTTTTGCTGCTCTGGGCTTGGAATGGGCTATGGAAAATGTAGCTAACCGGGTTTTAGACTGGCAACAGATCCAGCGTCATTTTTCTGGTGTCGTTTTTCGGCAAATATTAGCGATCGCTCCCATTGAAGAAGGTTGTAAATTAGTAGCAGTTATTCTGCCCATTTGCTATTTACAACGTCAGTATCATCTCCGAGCTACTACAGTTTTTTTATTTACCATAGCCGTGGCTTTAGGTTTCACAGCGGAAGAAACCTGGATTTATTTATCTCACGGCACATCTTCAATTCTAGACCGCATTATTGGTACTCCAGTTCATGCGATGTTTTCTGCTCCTTGGGGGTACGCTTTAGGGATATATATTTCTGCTAGTAGAAGGTTAAATCGAGATCGGGATTTAATTTTTATCGCTTGGTTAAATTCTGTTTTCTTTCATGCTTTAGTCAATATTTTAGGTATTTCTGTGAGGTTTTCGCAGCCCACAAATTTACTCATTTATGGNTTATTTCCTTTACTATTATGGATGTTTTGGCGGTGGGAACAACTACTGCGAAAACTCCAGANAAAACATCCTTTAGTGTTAATTTCTGGACATACATCCTCAGCCCGCACTTGGCAAAGNGGTTTAGTATTGTTAATCCTATCACTAGGCGGAAATTCTCTATTTGGATTATTGATTCTAGCCCGAAAAATTAGTCCTTTGCGGTGGGAACTTTGGTTTGATCCGAAAATTTTCTGGTTTATAGTCCA
>B570J29606_1000061_pt1 | contig 12134 bp, 9 predicted proteins | sample LakMenEpi27Jul12_FD_29606 | JGI IMG/M metagenome (IMG submission 29606) | reverse complement strand
GCTGAAAGTATAAAGTAAAATTCAATCATTAATAAAGGAACTGTTAATAACCAATCAATATATCTAAATACTGTTGGTGATGTACCTGTGCTTACCCAGACTTCTCTCATGTACATGTAATGCACAAATGCAATACCTGTAACTAGACCTGATAAAGTCATTGACGTTCTCCAAGAAGCTTTTACTGAATTTCTTTCTATGAAAAAGAAAAACGTACTAGCTAACAAGGCCATTGATATTAACCAGAATGTAATTCCAGTTATATCGCTAGATTGTAGAAGAGTTGTTTTCATTAATCCCCTGTTTGTTTATTTAAGTGGTGCAAAAATAGAGTAATTTGTTATTTTTTAAAAGAAAATTAAATTTAATTAAATCGATGATTTTCCTAACTTTTTGTAGTGACTATTAGCGTTAAAATAGAAATATGAATGAATCACTAAGTAAATGAACAAAAAAGCAATAATTATAGGCTCAGGTTTTGGAGGAATTGCATCGGCAATTAGACTGAGAGCTATGAATTATGATGTCACTTTGATTGAAAAAAATTCTGATTTAGGAGGTAGAGCAAGAACATTTTATAAAAATGGATATACATTTGACGCTGGTCCAACCGTAATAACAGCGCCCTACCTTATTGAAGAACTATTTTCACTTTTTAAAAAGAATATTAACGATTATGTAAAAATTGTACCATTGAAAATTTGGTACCAATTTATATTTAGTGATTTATCGAAATTTGATTACACAGATGATCATAAAGTCAATTTACAACAAATATCAAAGATTAACTCTGAAGACATTATTGGATTTGAGAAATTACTAAAATTTTCAGAGAAAATATTTAACAAAGGCTATTTAGAGTTAGCGGACAAACCGTTCACTAATTTTTTTTTCATGTTAAAACAAATACCATCTTTATTATTGTTAAAAAGTTATTTTTCTGTTTACAAACTTGTATCAAAATTTTTAAAAAACGAAAAATTAAGAAAAATTTTTAGTGTACAGCCGCTTTTAGTTGGTGGAAATCCATTTTCAACAACTTCAATTTATGCATTGATATTATTTTTAGAAAAAAAATGGGGTGTTCACTATGCTCTAGGTGGTACAGGAAAAATTATTATAGCACTAGAAAAACTAATGAATGAAATTGGAGTTAAAATTATTAAAAATGACGAAGTTATCAAAATAATAACAGATAAAAAAAATATTATCGGTGTTATTACTAAGAGTAATAAAATAATTAATGCAAAAATTGTTGTTTGCAATGCAGATCCTCCTTTTGTGTATAAATATTTATTAGATGAAAAACAAAACACATTTTTATTTAAAAAAAAAATAAAAAGAATGAATTATTCAATGGGTCTATTTGTTTATTATTTTGGATCTAAAAAAAAATATAATGACGTTCAGCATCACACAATTTATTTTGGAGATTCTTATAAAGATTTATTAAATAAAATTTTTGACGAAAAAGTATTAACTGATGATATTAGTTATTATCTTCACAGACCAACGGCGACAGATCCNACAATGGCTCCGAAAGATAAGGATTGTTTTTATGTATTGGTNCCGGTTCCAAATAACTTATCTAAAATAAAATGGGATACAGAAGCAGAGAGATTTAAGAAAATAATTATAAAAAAATTAAGCTCAACTTTATTACCTAATATTGAAGAATATATAGAAAGTGATTTCTACNTCACGCCTGACTACTTTGAGAAAGAACTTAGAACTCTTCACGGATCGGGATTTTCAATTCAACCATTATTTTCGCAGTCTGCTTACTTTAGATTTCATAATAAATCTGAAATATATAAAGGACTATACTTTGTTGGCGCCGGAACACATCCGGGGGCAGGAATTCCTGGAGTTTTATCGTCTGCTAAAATTTTAGATAGAATTGTGCCTAAAATTCTATGAAATTAGAATTTTATATAAAGCATTACGGAAAATCATTTTATTGGGCAGGTAAATTTTTAAAAGAAGATGTATTTGCTGATTGTGCAATTCTGTATGCTTTTTGCAGGGTCGCAGATGATCTTGTTGATGAAAATAAAAACTCAAAAACTAAAATTGATAAATTTATAAAAGAATATTCAAATACAAAATCTAAAAATATAATTATTAATAAGTTTAAAAAAATTCAAGAAAAATATAACATTCCTAATAAATTTATTAACGATTTATTTTACGGAATAAAATTAGATACGAAAATTGTAAAAATTAAATCCGAAAAAGAGATTATTAAATATTCATATTATGTAGCAGGAACAGTAGGAGCAATGATGGCTCATATATTTAACACAACTAATCCTAAAGCAATTAAGCATGCAATAGATCTTGGGATAGCAATGCAATTAACTAATATTGCAAGAGATGTAGTGGCTGATGCCAAATTAGGAAGAATTTATTTACCTCAAAACTTTTTAAAACAAAATATTAAGACAAAAGATATAGTTAATGAAAATTTTGATCGAACTAAATTATTTTCAGCTATAGCTAAAATTATTATTATGTCTGAAAAATTTTACAAAAGTGGCAATAATGGAATAAAATATTTACCACGGCCAATTAGATATCCAATATTTCTTGCAAGTTCATTATATCATAGAATTGGAGTAAAAATTATTAATAGTAATTTAAATAAATATTTTAATTCCAGAATATATGTTGGTTTTTTTGAAAAATTATTTATTTCTTTAAAAACATTTTTTATCTTTAACTTTAAATATTAAATCAATAATTAGTAATGAATAACTTCGATTTTATAATTATAGGAGCTGGTTGTTCTGGCTTATCTCTTTTGTATGAAATGAATAAAAGTAATATTCTAAAAAATAAGACTTGTGCAGTTTTTGATAAGAGAAAACAATTTAGCAAAGATAAAATTTGGTCATATTGGAATGTTTTTGAACATTCATTTTCTGATTGCCTATTGGACCAATGGGACAAGGTAATTGTTAAGGGTAATGAAGAAATAATTTTAGATTGCAAAGACTTTGCTTATCAATCCGTAGATAGTGAAAAATTTTATAATAAAATATTAAAAAATATAAGTGATAATAAAAATATTAAACTTTTTTTAGATCATAGCGTCGACGAAATTAGAGAAGAGAATGATCAAATAATAATCAAAAGTAAAAATGAGCTATTTAAGGCAAATTTAGTTTTTGATAGCTCATTAAAAATTAACAACAGTAAAGACTCTAAGATCTACCAGCACTTTTATGGTTGTGAAGTAAATTTTAAAGAAAATATAAATTTAAGTAAATACCCGACCCTTATGGACTTTAATTGCGATCAAGGTAATTGGACGCACTTTTTTTATACTCTGCCTCTAANTGATAAAAAAATATTTATTGAAACAACTTGGATTTCAGATCAACAAAACTCTACAATAGANNANTATATGTCTGAGATTANTGAATATATTCAAAAGAATTTAAATTATAAAAAGGAATATACTTTTGGCTACAATGAAATGGGGTCCATCCCAATGTTTCACTTTCAGCAAAAGACAGAATATAAAAAAATAATAAAAATTGGAGCTGCGGCAAATCTNACAAGAAAAAGCACTGGTTACACCTTTTTAAATATTCAAAAATTCACAAAAGAATTAGTTCAAAAACTAATCAAAAATCAAATTATTAGTAATGTTCAAATACAATCAAAATATAACTTTTTGGACAAAATATTTATCAAAGTTTTACTTGAGGAAAAAAGTAATATGCACAAAATTTTTTTTAGACTTTTTAAAAAGAATAATACAAAAGATATTATAAGTTTTTTATCTAATGACAGTAATTTTATGCAAGATATAAAAATAATTTTAAGTATGCCCAAATTAATTTTTATTAAAAAATTACTAAATTTTTAATAAATGACCTATAATTTAAAAAATTATTTTAATAATATTAATATTTTTTTTTTATTATTAATTTGTATTTTAGCTACAATTAATTTTTTTTTAAATTTACCATCTGCATATATATATATTTTTTGTTTCTTATTAATTGCAACAGTAGGTGTTTCGCATGGGGCCTATGACGGAAAAAAAGGTGAGTTATTATTTAATAATAAATTCAAAAATTGGAAATTTATTTTTTATTTTACTTATGTTGCATTAGCTATTTCAGTTTTTATAATTTGGTATTTAAATCCATTAATCTCATTAATAATTTTTTTAGTTGTATCTTCATTTCACTTTGGGAAAGAAGATTTGGAAATTTATTTAGATAAAAAATATAGACACCACCTATTTATTTTTTTTTTAAAAGGTTCTTTAATTGTGCTGCTTCCATTATTTTTTAATTTTGAACAAACTAACTTGATTTTTAATACAATAATTTTTTCAAAAGATTACATTCTGTTATCAAGTAATTATACTAAATTGATTTTAATACTAAATTTGCTAACTCAGGTAATATTTTATTTATATGTTTATTTAAAAAAAAAATTAAATAGAAATAACTTTATTTCAATTATTTTTGAAATTTTTTTAATAATTATTGTATTTTATTTGTTTGCTCCAATTGTTGCATTTACCTTATATTTTTGTTTCATGCATTCTCTTAAAAACATTCTTCTAATTTCTAATGAACTTAACCCAAATTTAATTAGAGGCTTTCAAATATTTTTTAAGAAATCATTATTTTTAACTTTAATAACTTTTTTTATTTTAATTATTAGTTTATTTTTTTTGATAAAATTTAACCTTCTTCAAAACTCGATTGAGAAAATTATTTTTATTGGCTTAGCGTCGTTAACACTTCCTCATATAATCTTACATTCCATTGCGGAAAATATTGAAATATCAAAAATCTAAAGAGCAAGACTTTAATAGCTAAATTCTTAGCTTTGAAACTGCATATCTTTTGGTTTACTATTAAATTAACCTAATAATAGTTGGGAAAAAATTGAATAATAAGTACGATAATTTATATAAAGCATCGATTGCAGATCCTGAAAAATTTTGGGGTGAAGCTGCAAAAGATGTTAAATGGTTTTCACCTTATAAAAAAGTTTTAGACATTTCTAACCCTCCTTTTTATCGATGGTTTGTTGAAGGAAAAATTAATACCTGTTTTAATGCAGTTGATAGACATGTTGAGGAGGGAAACGGATCTCGGACAGCTATTATTTATGATAGCCCTGTTACTTCTAAAAAAATTTCATTTAGTTATTCTGAGGTAAAAAAAATAGTCTCTACATTTGCAGGCGCATTAAAAAATTTTGGAATAAAAAAAAGTGATCGTATAATTATTTATATGCCTATGATTCCTGAGGCAGTTTTTGCTATGCTTGCCTGCGCAAGAATAGGCGCTGTACATTCAGTTGTATTTGGAGGGTTTGCGGCAAACGAACTTGCTGCAAGAATAGATGACTCTGAAGCAAAATTAATTATTTCTGCTTCTTGTGGTTTTGAACCTGGAAAAACAGTTCAGTACAAACCACTTTTAGATGAAGCTATAAGACTCGCAGCCCTTAAACCAAAAAAGTGCATAATATTTCAAAGAGAAAATAATTCTGTTGAATTGGGTATTAACGATATTTCTTGGCAAGATTTTATTAAAAATGCAAAAGAAGCTGATTGTGAGCATATGGATGCTAACGATCCTGCTTACATACTTTATACTTCTGGAACAACAGGAACTCCAAAGGGTATTGTGCGAGACATTGGTGGTCATATCGTTGCTTTAAAATGGTCGATGAAAAATATTTACAATATTGACCCTGGTGATATTTGGTGGTCAGCAAGTGATATAGGTTGGGTTGTTGGTCACTCTTATATTGTTTATGGGCCATTGTTTCATGGATGCACAACAATATTATATGAAGGAAAGCCCGTCGGAACTCCTGATGCTGGTTCTTTTTGGAGAGTAATATCAGAACATAAAGTTAAATCATTATTTACTGCCCCTACTGCTTTTAGAGCTATCAAAAAAGAAGATCCCGAAGGAAAATTTTTAAAAAAATATGATTTATCTAAGTTTGAAATATTATTTTTAGCAGGAGAGAGAGCTGACCCAGATACAATTAAGTGGGCTGAAAACTTATTAAAAAAACCTGTAATAGATCATTGGTGGCAAACCGAAACTGGATGGGCAATAAGCGCAAATTGTGCGGGTCTTGATTTGTTTGAAACAAAATATGGCTCTGCCGGCAAAGCAGTTCCTGGTTATAATATTCAAATTTTAAAACCTGACGGCACACAAGCTAAACCGTCTGAAATGGGTGACGTGGTAGTAAAATTACCTCTTCCTCCAGGAACTTTTCCAACATTATGGAAAGCAGACAAAAGATATAAAGAAAATTATATGGATCCTTATAAGGGTTACTACAAAACTTATGACGCTGGGCACATTGATGAAGATGGATATGTATGGATAATGTCTAGAACAGACGACATTATTAACGTTGCGGGACATAGACTTTCAACTGGTTCAATGGAAGAAATATTGTCTGAAAATACTAGTGTTGCTGAATGTGCAGTGCTTGGGATTGCAGATAATTTAAAGGGTCAAATACCTCTTGGATTAATTGTTTTAAAATCTGGAGTAACAAAAAATCCTGAAGATATTTCAAAAGAATGCATTCAAATGATTAGAGATAAAATTGGACCTGTGGCTGCATTTAAAAATATAGTTGTTGTAAAAAGACTTCCAAAAACAAGATCTGGAAAAATTTTAAGAGGAACAGTTGGTAAAATAGCAGATCAAGTTCCTTATAAAATGCCAGCAACAATTGATGATCCTGTCATTTTAGATGAGATTAAATTATCTTTGATTAAAGCTGGAATAATTAAAAATTAGAATTCTAAAGGTTTTCCAAATTTAGTATCGACTATTTTTTGATTCCATGAAGCAATTTTGCCATTTACAATAGTTCCAACTGGTAAACCTTTTACAGTTTTATTATTAAATGGCGTCCATCCACATCTACTTGCAATCCAATCATTGGTAATTTTGAAATTTAAGTTCATATCAATAACAGTAAGATCTGCATAATAACCTTCTTTGATCTCTCCTCTTTTTTTAATATTAAAGATTTTACAAGGATTAATGCTCAACAATTCAACTAATCTTTGAAATGTAAGTTTTTTATTATTTACATGATCTAACATAATAGGAAGCATAGTCTGAACGCCTGTCAAACCAGAAGGACTTTCAGGATATGGTTTTTGTTTTTCTTTTAATGTATGCGGAGCATGATCTGAACCAAGAACGTCAACAGTTCCATCTAACAGACGTTTCCATAAAACATCTTGATGATCCTTTGTTCTTATAGGAGGATTCATTTGCGCCAAAGTTCCAAGTTCCTCATAACAATCAGGTGCAAATAAAGATAAAAACTGCGGAGTTGTTTCAACAGTTACATATTTTTTATTGTTTGCTAAAAAATCTATCTCTTCTTTGGAAGATACATGTAAAATATGTATTCTTTTTTTATGTTTATTAGCAAAGCCAACAACTTTTGTAGTAGAAGTTAATGCGACTTCAGAATCTCTCCAAATAGGATGTGTCTTAACATTCCCCTTTTCGATTAAAACTTTTTTCTTTTGTAACAAATCATCGTCTTCTGAATGAATTGAAACAACTCTTGGACTTATTCTAATAACTTCTTCAATCGCTTCGTCTTTTTTTACAAGCAATGTACCTGTGGATGAACCAACAAACATTTTAATTCCACAACATCCTTTTAAATCAGATGTTTGCTTTATTAATTCAAAGTTATTTTCTGTTGCTCCAAAATAAAATGCATAATTACAATGCATTCGATTTTTTGCTCTATCTAGTTTTTCCTGAAATCTTTCAAAGTTATCTGTTGTTGGATTTGTATTTGGCATTTCAAAAATAGAAGTTATTCCTCCTAAAATTGCAGCTTTACTGCCGCTTTCTAAATCTTCTTTATCTGGATTACCGGGTTCTCTAAAATGAACCTGAGTATCTATGGCGCCTGGAATAATTGTAAGGCCTTTCGCATCAAGAACTTTATCTCCGCCTTCGTTGATTGAGCCTATTTTAATAATTTGATTATCTTTAATTCCAATGTCAGTTTGGATGAGATTATTATTTATAAAACAATTGCCGTCTTTTATAATTAAATCATATATATTTGACATCTAAAATTTAATACACCAAAGAACATAAACGTACAATAATGGAAACGGATAAAGCTTATATAACTTCAAAAGGTTTTATTAGTATTAAAGGGGAAGATAGTATCGATTTTATTCAAAATATTATTTCTAATGATATTAAGAAAGTAACAGATAATAACACTGTATTTGCCTCATTATTAACTGCGCAAGGAAAATTTTTATTTGAATTTATTATTTTAAAAACAAAAAATATTTTTTTAATTGAATGTAATGGCGAGTTAATAAAAGATTTATTCAATAAACTTTATAATTACAAATTAAGATCCAAAGTAGAAATTAAAATTGAAAATGATTTAGTAAGTATTGATATACCTTTTGCAAAATTTAAAAATCTCAATATTAATAAATTAAATCTAATTAATTATAAAAATTACCTAATTTTTGAAGACCCAAGAATAAAAAGGTACTTTAGCAAGAGCAATTATAGAACAACCTAAAATTAAAGAATTTTTGAACGACTTAGACATTGAACAATCCAATGAAAAATATTTATTAGAGAAAAAACTATTTGATTTGGGAGTTCCATCTAAAGACATTCAAAAATTACAAAATCAATTATTCTCTCTTGAGGCTAACTTTCTAGAACTAAATGGAATAGATCAAAAAAAAGGATGCTACATTGGTCAGGAAAATACTGCTCGAATGCATTTAAAAAATAAGGTCAATAAAAGATTATTCGCACTACAAACTATAAGTGGTAAGGTTAAAGAAGAACAAAAAATTACTTTAAATAACGAAGAAATCGGAAAAGTTTTAATAAACGATTTATTTCCCTTTGGATTAATCAAAATTAATAAAGACAGTAAAAATTTGATTATTGGTCGAGAATTAAAAACAGAAACGGCGTCTATAAAAATTAATATCCCTGACTGGATGCTTATCTAAGCAAATAGCGCTGTTTTAACCAATTTAAATATTAAATTTACTATAATAACTTAGTCAATTATCATTTATAAATTATATAAATTTATGAACACTCAGCTAGAATTTACAAAAGAAATTGAAAAAAATACCGCAGGTATTTANCAAAAAATAAAATCTGTTGTACCANCATTAGAATGGCCTCTGCATGCTCCCTATATNTATNNAATTAATGAACTTAAAAAAAAGAAGAATGCAGTTATTTTAGCNCATAACTATCAAACTCCAGAAATTTATCATGGAGTCGCTGATATTATTGGGGACTCTTTAACTTTAGCAATTGAGGCTGGAAAAACTAAAGCAGATATTATTATTATGGCAGGCGTTCACTTTATGGCTGAGACTGCAAAAATAATGTCTCCTAATAAAAAAGTTCTTATTCCAGATATGAAAGCGGGATGCTCCCTTGCAGAGTCGATTACTGCAGAAGATGTTAGAAAATTAAAAAAACAATATCCAGGCGTTCCAGTGGTCACTTATGTTAACACGTCTGCTGAGGTTAAAGCTGAAACAGATGTCTGCTGCACTTCAGCCAATGGTGTAAAAGTTGTCGAATCTTTGGGAGTAAAAGAAGTTATATTTTTACCTGATGTCTATCTTGCAAAATATGTTGCTTCAAAAACTAAAGTTAAAATTATTCCTTGGCATGGAACATGCATGGTTCATGAACAGTTTACAGCGGAAGAATTAAATCAACTTAGAAAGAATTATCCTGATTTAGTTATTGTTTCTCATCCTGAGTGTCCTCCTGATGTTATTAAAGCTTCTGATTTTACTGGTTCAACATCTGGAATGATTCAATATGTTAAAAATAACAAACCTAAGAATGTATTTTTAGTTACAGAATGTTCAATGAGCGACAATGTTCAGGTTGAAAATCCTGAAACTAATTTTGTTAGACCATGTAATTTATGTCCTCATATGAAAAGAATACAATTACCAAAAATCTATGATTGCTTAATGAATGAAACGAATGAAGTTTTGATCGATAAATCTATTATAGATAAAGCAAGACTTCCTATTGAGCGTATGATTAAAGTTGGTCGTCAATCTAGTCTTGCTTAATGGAAAGTTTACACACTACTGACGTTATTGTTATTGGATCTGGAATTTCTGGATTAATGACTGCAATCTGTCTTTACCCAAGAAAAGTTACTTTAATTTCTAAAAAAAAATTAGGCGAAGCTTCATCAAGCGCTTGGGCACAAGGAGGAATTGCTGCAGCTGTTGGTAAAGATGATAGTCCAAAGATTCACTTTGAAGATACTATTAAAGCAAGCTCAGGACTAAGTGATGAAAAAATTGTTAAAATTATAACGGAAGAAGCATCTTCTATTATTAAATTTCTAGAAGAAAAAGGAGTTAATTTTGACAAAGATCATCTTAAAAATTTTTTAATGTCTCAAGAAGCAGCTCATAGCAGACGTAGAGTATTAAAAGTAAACGGTGATAGTTCGGGAAGAGAAATTATAAAAACTTTGATAAATAACATTCAAAAGTTAGAAAATATTACTATTCTAGAAGATGTTACGGTTGATGAAATTATAACTGAAAATAATAAAGTCATTGGTTTAATTGGTCGTCATATTGGAAAGAACATAGTTGATAATTTTACATTTTTTAAAGCACCTAATGTTGTTCTTGCAACGGGAGGTCTTGGCAGTATTTACGANCATACTACAAATCCAAGAGATATTTATGGTGAAGGTATTGCAATGGCTGCTCGTGCTGGTGCTGTTCTTTCTGATATGGAATTTGTTCAATTTCATCCAACAGGGATGGATGTTGGGCTTGATCCAACGCCTTTATTAACTGAAGCGCTTAGAGGAGATGGTGCAAAGTTAGTTGATGAAAATGATAGTCAATTTATGAAATCAATTCATCCAAGCGGAGATCTTGCTCCCCGTGATATCGTTGCTCGTGAACTACAAAGATTAAAAGATCTAGGACATTCAACATTCTTGGATTGTAGAAAATTTTCAAACGAACAATTAGAAACAATGTTTCCAAGTGCTTACAATTTTTTAAAAAAAGCTAATATTGATTTCACTAAAGAAAAAATACCTGTAACTCCTGCTGCTCATTATCATATGGGGGGCGTCCTCGTTGACGAAAATGGAAAATCATCTATTAAAGGGCTTTGGGCTTGTGGTGAGGTTTCTTCAACAGGTGCTCACGGAGCGAATAGACTGGCTTCAAATTCTCTGCTTGAGGCCTTTGTTTTTGGAAAAAGAATAGCAACTTCTATTAATTCTGAAGTTCTTAATAACATCGAAGATAAAAATATTAATTTTAAAAAATATTTACCGAAAGAAAAAACATCATCACGAATTAGAGCAAAAAAATATATTTGGCAGCTTAGAAATATCATGAGTGATTTAGTAGGAGTTTATAGAAATGAACAAAAACTACGAAAAGCATTCATTGAAATTGATAGAATAGAAAGAGAAGCAAAAGATTTATCAGCTAAACTTAAAGATATGATTTTAGTATCAAGATTAATCACTTACTCAGCCTACATGAGAAAAGAAAGCAGAGGAGCTCATTTTAGAAGTGATTATCCAAAATCAAATGAGAAATTTTTATTTAGAAAAAAAATTACGTTAAACGAGATGCAGGAATTCTTAAGTAAAAAAGAATATATAGAAAAAGTTGCTTAAAGAATGTCAAAATCTAAACTTATTACTAGCGGCTATATAAAAAGCATTGTTGGCGCTTCTTTATTTGAGGATCAAGCGCAAAAAGATATTACGACTGATCTTTTGGTAAATAAAAGTTCTATTACTTCTGCAAAAATTATTGCAAATGAGGATGGAATTATTGGCGGATTAGATTTTGCAGATGAAGCTTTTAAACAAATTGATAAAAAAACAAAATTAAAGAAAAAATTTCAAGAAGGATCATCTATAAAAAAAGGCGATATTATTGCTGAAATTAAAGGATTAACTGGTTCTATTTTAAAATCAGAAAGAACGGCAATTAATTTTTTAGGCCTAATATCAGGCATTGCAACAAAAACTCATTATTACGTTAACTTAGTTAAAGAATATAA
>B570J29606_1000056_pt1 | contig 12493 bp, 12 predicted proteins | sample LakMenEpi27Jul12_FD_29606 | JGI IMG/M metagenome (IMG submission 29606) | reverse complement strand
AAATATAAAGTTGGCGAAGGTATTGAAGTAAAAAAAACTGACTTTAATGAAGAAGTGAAATCATTAGCAGGAGCTTAAAATGATTATAAAAAAAATAGAGGAGAGAATGAATTTATCTCTCGGCTCATATTCAAAGGAGTTATCGACCATTAGAACAGGAAGAGCAAATCCTAAAATGCTAGATGGTGTTAGGGTAGAAGTATACGGTCAGAAAATGCCAATAAGCCAACTAGCAACGGTTTCTACTCCAGAACCACAAATGATTAATGTTCAAGTGTGGGATAAAGCAAATGTTGGTGCTGTTGATCAGGCAATAAGAACTTCTGATTTGAACCTAAATCCACTCGTAGACGGACAATTATTAAGAATTGCCATTCCAAAACTTACAGAGGAAAGAAGGAAAGAACTAATAAAGGTTTTAAAAACCATAGCTGAAAAAGCAAAAGTAGCCATAAGAAATATTAGACGAGATTCTTTAGAAGAACTTAAAAAAGAACAAAAAGATAATAATTTAAGTGAAGATGATTTAAAGAAAAATTCCAATGAAGTTCAGAAAATTACAGATTTAAAAATTGCCGACATTGATAAAAAATTAAGTGAAAAAGAAGTTGAAATCCTAAAGGTATGATCTCGCCATCCCATATCGCCATAATTATGGATGGTAATGGCCGTTGGGGGTTAAAAAAATATAACGATCGTAATAAAGGACATTATTATGGACTTCAAAATATAAATAAAGTCATAAAAAATTGTATTAAATTACATATAAAATATTTAACACTTTATACTTTTTCAACAGAGAATTGGAATAGACCTAAAAAAGAAATTGAATACCTATTTTTCTTATTTAAATTTTTCTATCAAAAAAATTTTAATAAAATCAATAAAAACAATATTAGAATAAAATTTATTGGAGACTTAAAAAATATCCCAGCCGATCTAAAAGTAATTATAAAAAAGATTCAAGAAAAAACAAAAAATAATAATCGAATTACTGTTGTATTTGCATTTAATTATGGTGCAAAATCTGAATTAATAAATGCTTTTAAAAAGATTCATAAAAATAAAAATAACAAAATTAGCGAGCAGTTAATCTCAAATAATTTATATACTAAAAATATGCCTGATCCTGATATTCTTGTAAGAACCGGCGGGGAAAAAAGATTAAGTAATTTTTTATTATGGCAACTTTCTTATGCAGAATTATTCTTTATAGAAAAAAGTTGGCCTGATTTTAATTTTTTAGATTTAAAAAAAATCGTTAATAAGTTTAGTGGTATCAAACGCAGATTTGGAGGGCTAGATGAATAATTTTAAAAAAAGACTTAGTGTTTCTTTATTAGCCTTTCCGCTTATTTACGTTTTGCTTTACCAAAAAACTTTATCCAATTTATTAATTTTAATTGTCTTTTTATTTTGTATTTTTGAATGGGTTAAAATTTTTAAGAAAAAAAATGCTATTTTTTTTTTAGGATTAATTGTTTTATTTGCCTTCCTATTATCATTATTACGGATTTATAATTATGAAGAATTTAATTTAACCTTTTTATGGTTAATTGTTCTAACTTGGCTAAGCGATATTGGCGGTTACATTTTTGGAAAATTATTTGGTGGACCTAAATTAACACAAATTAGTCCTAATAAAACATGGATTGGTGCTATCGGATCGATTATCCTAAGTCAGTTTGCATTTTTAATTTTTTTTTTAAATAGTGATTATAAATTTAATATTACTATAATTTTTATGCAATTATTCTTATCAATCATTGGTCAGTTTGGTGACATATTAATGTCATACGTTAAAAGAAAGAATAATAAAAAAGATACATCAAATTTTATTCCAGGTCATGGGGGTTTTTTGGATAGAGTAGATGGATTAATCTGGATAATTATTTTTGGAAATTTTTTTATTTAATGAAAAAAAAAATTTGTATTTTAGGATCAACAGGAAGTATTGGAAAATCAACCTTAGAGATCATCTCAAAAAATAGAAATGATTTTGACGTTATTTTATTAAGTGGAAATAGTAATTTTAGATTATTAATTTCTCAGGCAAAAAAATTTAAACCAAAATATATTTACTCTAGTAATTTTTATTTAACAAAAAAAATTAAATATTTTTGCATTAAAAATAAAATAATAATTATAAATGATTTAAATTTATTAAAAAAAATAAAATTTGACATTACTATTTCTGCGATTTCAGGAATTGCAGGCTTGCTTCCAACGCTAAATATTATTAAATTTTCTAAAAAAATATTAATAGCTAATAAGGAAAGTATAATTTGTGGTTGGAAATTTATTTATAAAGAACTTAAAAAAAATAATTGCTGTTTTGTGCCTATAGATTCTGAGCATTTTTCTATTTTCAATCTTATTGAAAATAAAAATATGAATTCAATAAAAAATATATACCTGACTGCATCGGGTGGTCCATTTTTTGGAAAAAATATTAATTTAAAAAAAGTGACACCTCTTCAGGCTATAAAGCATCCTAATTGGAAAATGGGGAAAAAAATTTCTATAGATTCTGCTAACTTGATGAACAAAATTTTAGAAGTAATTGAAGCTTCTTTGATATTTAATCTTCCAATTAGTAAATTTAAAATAATTATACACCCTCAGTCTTTAATTCATGCAGTCGTTGAATTTAAAAATGGTTTATCTTCAATGCTGTATCATTATAATGACATGAAAATTCCAATCGCAAATTCGCTATATAGTAATTTTTATATTAACAAAACTAGTGGCAACAATTTTTCTCTTCAAAAAAATTTATCCTTTCATAATGCTGATATTAAAAAAATACCTTCTATTAAAATTTTAAAATTAACTAAAATACTAAATGACAAAGGTTTTATTTTAATTAATTCTCTTAATGAAATTTTAGTTGAAAAATTTATGGAAAATAAGATCCTATTTACTGATATAGTACATAAATTGCTTAGTATTTTAGATTCAAAAGCAGTTAAAAATCACTTAAAAAATCATCAGATTCGACATATAAAGGATGTCTTTAAAACTTATAATTTTTCTAGGAGCTTAGTAAATTGATTAGATTTTTAGTAATATTTTTTTTTATATTAATAAGCAATTCATTTGCTGAAATCAAAAAGGTCAATATTATTGGTAATTCAAGAGTTAATTCCAACACAATAGACTTATTAGTTGATAAAAAAATTAATAATATAGACTCAATTTATATCAACAATCTTACTAAAAAAATTTACGATACTGATTTTTTTTCTGATGTGAAGATTTCTTATAATCAAGATGTACTTACAATTACTGTCGTTGAAAATCCAATAGTAAACTTTTTTTACATTAATGGAATTAAAGACAGTGATTTAGATCAAGTTAACAAAATTATAACTCTAAAAGAGAATAGTATTTTTTCTAGTTCTAAATTAAAAAAAGATATTGAGGCAACAAAAGAATTTTTAAACGCCTCTGGATATTATCAAGCCTCTATAACACCAGAAGTGATAAAAATTGATAATAATCAGGTTAATCTAATAATTAATATTGATAAAAAAGAAATTTCCAAAATTAAAAATATATATTTTATTGGTAATAAATTTTTTAGTAATGGTCAGCTATTAGAAGTTATTTCTTCTAAAGAGGATGAATGGTGGAATTTCTTTTCATCTTCGGCATTAAGTGAACAAAGAGTTGACTATGATAAACAGCTTCTTAAAAATTTCTATAAAAATAAAGGTTTTTTTGACGCTCAAATTGAAAGCGCCTTTGTAAGTGCTGATAAGAATAATAATTTTTCTCTGACGTTTTCGATCAATTCTGGAAAGAAATATAAATTTGGTGACTTCGATATAAAAGCATCGGACGCAATATATAAAGATCAGGATATTACTGAGATAAAAAATATTTCAAATAAATTATTAAAAAATCAAACTTATTCACCTGAGACAATAAATAAACTGAACAGGCAGGTTACAAGTTATTTAGAGTCAAAAAAATATAGTAATTTTGAGCTTGATGCACAAGAGTTAAAAAAAAATGAAGATTTTATAAATATTGTTTTAGCTCTTAATGTTGGTCAGAAAGTACTCATTAATAAAATAAATATAAACGGTAATACAATTACTGAAGAAAAAACTATTAGAGATAATATTCTTTTAGCAGAAGGGGACTACTTAAATTCAACAAAAATTAAAAAATCTGTAGATAATATCAAATCGAAGCAATATTTTAGCAAAGTAGACTTTAAGATTGAAGATTCTGAAAAAAAGAATTTTAAGGATTTTAATTTATTTGTAAAAGAGCAGCCAACTGGAAATATTAGCGCAGGTGTTGGCTATGGAACAAATGGAGGTTTGTTCGAAGCATCTATAAATGAGAGAAATTTTTTAGGACAAGGAATAAATCTTAATTTCACTGGCAGGCTTTCCACTGAAGCTATAAGAGGAGATTTTTCTTATGTTGATCCCAATTTTAATAATTCAAATAAAGAGTTAGCAGCATCGGTTTTTTCTGAACTAGATGATTATGAGACTTCTGGTTACCAAAATAAAAAAATAGGCACAAAACTTGCAACAAAGTACGAAATTTATGAAGATATTTTTTTTAGACCCAATGTTGGTATTCAATTTGATAGATTAGAAATAACTGGAAGTGCTTCTAATTTACTAAAAAGTAGAGCTGGTGATTTTACAACTACATCATTTGGTTATAATTTTTTGTTAGATCAACGAGACTCAAAATTTAATCCTACTTCTGGATCTTTATTTTATTTTGATCAAAACATTTCAACTTTTTTAAGCGATATACCAGCTATTCAATCAGGAGTTGGTACAACTTTATATAAGGAACTTTTTAATGAAAAGTATATTGGGTCAGTAAAAGCTAGACTAGCAAATGTTGTTGCTTTTGATAACAAAGATGTGAAATTGTCAGATCGTATATTTGCATCCTCGAGCGACATCAGAGGTTTTGAGCCCCGAGGTATTGGACCAGTTGATAGTGGAGATCATATCGGAGGAAATAATTTAGTTACACTGAGTTTAAAATCAACATTCCCAAATCCAATTCCTGAAAGTTTAAGGGCAACATCTTTTGTATTTTTTGATATTGGAAATGTTTGGGGTGTAGATTACTCAGATTTAATTTCCGATAGTTCAAAGTTAAGATCATCACTTGGTGTAGCTGTTGACGTTGTAAGCCCTATTGGTCCACTGACCTTTACTTATAGTATTCCTGTATCTAAAGAATCAACGGATAAAGAGCAAAATTTTTTATTTAATATCGGTTCAAGTTTTTAAATTTTATTTAAGTTTATAATGAATAATCTTTTTTTTAAGAAAGCGAAAAAATTTATTACATTAAAAGATGTTTTAAATATTTTAAATAAATCAAATAAAAACAATACTAATAACAACAAGTTATTAGATGTTAATAATATTAAAGAAGCAAAAAGTAATGAGATAACTTTTTTTAATAATTTAAATTATGAAAAAGATGCTAAATATTGTAAAGCCTCAGTGTGCATTGTTAGTGAAAATAATATAAAATATTTAAACAAAAATGTTNNTCCAGTTATTTCAAAAAATCCGTTAATTGATTTTTATAAAATTGTTNCTATTTTTTACCCTGAATCTTGCTTTGATNATGAAAAAATTAATATTTCAAGNAAAAATAATNTTCTAAAAAAAAATATTATTATAGGTGATAACTCTTTAATCGATAAAAGTGCAAAGATTGGCAATAATACAAAAATAGGAAATAATGTTATTATTAAATCAAATGTTCATATTGGGAAAAATTGTATTATTGGATCTAATGTCATCATTGAGAATTCGTTATTGGGCGATAATGTAATTATCAAGTCTGGAACATTACTTGGTCAAACAGGTTTTGGTTTTAATNTTGAAAAAAAGAAAAGAGTAAAATTTCCTCACATAGGAAGAGTGATTGTNGAAAATAATGTTCAAATAGGTTCTTTTTGTACGATTGATAGAGGTTCATTGACCGACACTGTGATTGGTGAATTTACTTCTATTGATAATCAGGTTCAAATTGCTCACAATGTTAAAATTGGAAACTTTTGTATGATAGCAGCACAATCAGGAATAGCTGGTAGCACAATAATAGGAAATGATGTTAAAATTGGAGGGCAAACTGGAATATCTGGTCATTTATCTATAGGGAATAATGTTAAAATTGGTGGAAAAAGTGGTGTTATTGCTAATATTAAAGATAATCAAATCGTGATGGGTTATCCAGCTAAAAGTATAAGAGATTTTTTAACCGATAAGAAATAATGAACTTAAAAAAAGAAATTAATAAAGATGAAATAGAAGGTTTAATACCTCATAGAAAGCCATTTTTATTAATCGACAAATTAATAGATATTGTTCCAATGATTTCTGCAACAGGAGTTATGANTATTAAAAAAACAGATTTTTTCTTTAANGGACATTTTCCAGGACAACCTGTGATGCCAGGTGTTTTAATNGTAGAGGCCTTTGGNCAAAGNGCTGCTGCATTAACTGCTTATAGTTTAGATCCTGCTATTGTTAAAAATAAATTAGTTTATTTGATGACAGTTAATAANGCCAGATTTCGAAATCCTGTAATGCCAGATTGTGAACTAAAACTTAAAGTAGAAGCTATAAGATCCAAAGGAAAAGTTTGGAAGTATACAGGTGTTGCAATGGTTAATGATAAAATTATGGCAGACTCTGAGTGGATGGCAACTATAGTTGACAGAAATGATTGATGATAAGCGATAAAGCAATTGTTGATAAAAATTCTAAATTAGATTCTTCAGTAGAAGTTGGTCCATTTAGTATTATTGGCAAAGAGGTAAAAATNGGAAAAAATGTAAAAATATTATCTCATGTAAATATAACCGGTGATACTTCAATATCAGACGAATGTGAAATTTATTCTTTTGCTTCTATAGGTAGCGCTCCTCAAGATTTAAAGTTTAAAGGAGAAAAAACAAAATTAATAATAGGAAAAAAAAATAAAATTAGAGAATATGTTACAATAAATCCTGGNACCGANCATGGTGGTGGTATTACAACAATAGGTGATAATTGNTTATTTATGATTTCATCTCACGTCGCTCACGATTGCAAAATTGGAAACAATGTTATTATCGCAAACAATGTTGCGATAGCTGGACACGTTGAAATAGATGATAATGTAATAATAGGAGGAAATTCTGCTGTTCAGCAGTTTACGAGAATTGGAAAGTTAGCAATGATAGGAGGAATGACAGGAGTTGAAAAAGATGTAATTCCTTATGGTCTTGTTACTGGTAATAGATCCCATTTAGAAGGAATAAATATAATAGGATTAAAAAGAGCCGGATATTCTTCTGATGAAATAAACGGACTTAATCAAGCTGTAAAATTAATTTTTTCAAACGTCCTTTTAAAAAATGGAATAAAAGAAGCAAAAAAATTTTCTAATTTAAAAACAGTAAGTGAAGTTATAAGTTTTTTAGAAAAAAGTGAAAAAAGAGCAATTTGTAGACCTCTAAAATAAATGCTGGGATTAATAGTTGGAGAATCGAGCTTACCAAATTATGTAATAAATAAATTATTAAAAAAAAATATAGAATTTTTAATATTAGATTTAACTAAATCTAATATTTATAAAAGATATAAAAACTCTTACAGTTTGAAAATAACGGAACTTGGAAAAGCTATATCTATATTAAAAAAAAATAATTGCAAAAATGTTATTTTTATAGGCAAAGTTGAAAGACCAGANATTTCTTTGCTAAAATTTGACACAAAAGCTNTATTTTATCTTCCCAGGTTATTTTCAGCGTTTAAAAAAGGTGACGGAAATATTTTAAAAGAGATAATTAAAATTTTTAAAGAAAATAAATTAAATGTTGTAAATAGNATGAAATTTACACCTGAATTAATATTTAAGGATAAAAGCATTAATAAATTAAAAATAAATAACNCAGATAANAGCAGTATTTCTAAGGGGGTTAAGATTATTAAATCGTTAAGTAAATTTGATATAGGCCAGTCAGTTGTTATAAATAATGGTTATGTTCTTGCTATAGAAGGACCAGAAGGAACTGATGTGACTATTAAAAGATCATTACATTTATCAAAAAAATATAAGTTAAAAAATAAATCAATTTTAATAAAATTTCCAAAAGCAAATCAAGATCTTAGAATAGACTTGCCTACCATAGGTTTTGACACTATTAAAAATTGCATTAAAGCTAATATTAAAGGCATTGCAGTAAAACGATCTCAAAATATTATCTTAGATAAAGATAAAATTATAAATTTAGCTAAAAAAAATAATTTTTTTATTATTTCTATATAAATTGTTAAAAAAAATTTTTATTATTACTGGAGAATCCTCAGGAGATAAAATTGCATCTCTTGTTATTAAAAAATTAAAAGAGAAAAGTTTAGATATTCAAATTTTAGCAATTGGAGGAGAGAATATTAAATTAGAAAAAATTGAGTGTATATTTGATATTAAAGATATTGCTTATATGGGTTTTATAGATGTATTAAAAAATTTATTTTCAATTAAAGAAAAAATTAACTTAACTGTAAAAAAGATATTAGAATTTAATCCCGATGTTATTTTTTCAATAGATTCCCCAGATTTTTCATATCGTGTTCTTAATAAAGTTAAAAATATAAATAATAAAATTAGAACAGTTCATTTAGTTGCTCCGCAAGTTTGGGCATGGAGAGAAAATAGAAAAAAAATATTATATAAATTTATCGATCATTTACTTCTACTTTTTCCATTTGAAAAAAAATATTTTGAAGGACTTATTAGAAATTCATTTGTAGGTCATCCTTTTTTTGATTTTTCTGTATTTAAAATAAATAAATTTGAAGATAATAATAAAAAGTATTTTACACTTTGTCCTGGAAGCAGGAATGCAGAATTAAAAACATTTATGCCAATATTTATTGATGTAATTAAAAAAATTAATTTAAATTATAATTTTATATTTCATATTCCAACTTCTGAAAATAATAAGAATTTAATTAACAATTATTTAAAAAAATCTAAAATAGATAATTTTATTATCACCACCGATGAAATAGAAAAAAATTTTTATATTAAAAATTCAATTTTAACTATTTCTAAATCTGGAACAATTACTTTAGATATCTGCAAGAACCAATGTCCTTTAATTGTTGTTTATAAAACATCTTGGTTAAACTACTTATTAATTAAACCTTTTATTAATACAAAATTTGGTAACATTTTAAATATTATAGCTCAAAAGGAAGTTATACCTGAATTGATACAAGGAAAATGTAATGCAGATGAAATCTATAAAAAAACCAAGGAATTTATTGATAACAATTTATTAGGAAAAAAATTAGTTACTGAATACGCTAAAGTTTTAGAGACAATAATTGTACCAGACAGTCTTGAAAAAATCTCAAATTTCGTAATTGAATAGCAGTTATCTTTTAGCAATATCTATAAAGTCTCTTTTAACTTCTCCAAGATATAATTGTCTTGGTCTACTTAATTTATTTGAAGGATCTAAGTACATTTCTTTCCAATGCGCGATCCATCCAGAAGTTCGTGCAACTGCAAATAATACAACAAACATTTCAGTGGAAAAACCCATGGCACTTAAGGTTATTCCAGAATAAAAATCTATATTTGGATATAATTTCTTTTGAATAAAATAATCGTCATTTAATGCAATTTTTTCAAGCTCTATAGCTACCTTTAATAACTCATCATCTTTCTTACCCATAACCTCAAGAACCTCATGGCATGCCTTTTGCATTACTTTAGCTCGAGGATCGTAATTTTTATAAACTCTATGTCCAAATCCCATTAATCTGAAATTGTCATTAGGATCTTTTGCTCGCTTTATGAATTCAGGAATATTTTTTACACTACCAATTTTTTTTAACATATTTAAAGCCGCTTCATTAGCTCCACCATGTAAAGGACCCCAAAGAGCTGAAAAACCAGATGCTATTGAAGCAAAAGGATTAACACCTGAAGAAGCCGCAAGTCTTACTGTTGAAGTAGACGCGTTCTGTTCGTGATCTGCATGAAGTATAAATATTTTTTCTAGTGCATCTGCAATTACTTTATTAACTTTATATTTTTGAGCAGGGACAGAAAAACACATATTTAAGAAATTCTCGCAATAACTTAATTCATTATCTGGATATACAAATGGTTGACCAATAGAATATTTATAAGCCATAGCAGCTAAAGTTGGAACTTTGGCTATCATTCTTCTCGCTGATATTTCTCTTTCAATTGGGTCATTAACATTAGCTGAGTCTGCGTAAAAAGCAGATAAGGCACCTACAACACCTAACATCATAGCCATAGGATGACTCCCGCGTCTAAATCCATTATAAAAAGATCTTATTTGTTCATGAACCATTGTGTGGTTTTTTATAGCACTAGAAAACTCATCAAATTGATTTTTGTTTGGTAGTTCTCCTTTGATTAAAAGATAAGCAACTTCTAAAAATGAACTNTTTTCAGATAATTTTTCAATTTCATATCCTCTATATAAAAGAGTTCCTTTGTCACCATCAATGTAGCAAATATTAGATTGGCANCTTGCAGTAGAGGTAAAACCAGGATCGAAAGTAAAATGACCAGTATTTTTGTAAAGATCGCGAACATCTATTACCGATGGACCAACTGTACCTTTTTTAATAGGAAGTTCGTATTTCTTGCCGTCTATTTCTATAAAACATTTGTCTGACATAAAATTTAGTTATCAGTTTTTAATATTTTTGTCTATTTTTGAAAAGAATAGTTCTAATCGGTTTAAAAATTCATTTAAACCTAAAGAACTAGCTATATCGTATATAGCCGGACCATATTCAGAACCTGTTAATATAATTCTTAAAGGCTGACCAAGATCTTTAAAGTTAATTTTTTCAGTTTCTATAATTTTATCGAAAATATTTTTTAAATAATCTTTACTAATATTTTTTTCTTTTTGTATTAGAAAATAAATGTTTTTTATAATAGTTAATTTAGATTTGTCTATTTTTTGTATCTGATCTTCTTTTAGTTCATAAGAAAATATATATTTTGAGTTATTATATATATCTTCTAATGATTTTGATTTATTTTTTAAAAAAGATAAATTTATTCTAATAGTTTCATGAAATTGTTTTGGAATTTTTTCTTTGTACAAATCAGAATAACGAATTAATTTTTCTAATAATATTTCATCCTTAGTTGATTTTATATAAAACTCATTGATAGATTTAATTCTATCAAAATCTAATTTTGACGGGGACTTTCCAATATTTTTTAAATTAAAAAATTCTATACTTTCTTCCTCTGAAAAAATTTCCTTATCTTTATAAGACCATCCTAGTCTTAATAAATAATTTCTTAAGGCTTCTGGTAAAATGCCTATTTTTTTATAATCTTCAACAGTCGAAGCATCATCTCTTTTTGATAATTTTTTTCCTTCTTTCGAATGAATTAAAGGTATGTGAGCGTATTCTGGTAATTTCCAATCCATGCTTTCAAATATTTGAATTTGTTTAAATGCATTTATTTTATGATCATCGCCTCTTATTACGTGGGAAATTTTCATTTGATGATCGTCAACTGCAGCAGATAAATTGTAAGTAGGCTTGTTATCTTTTCTTAAAATAACAAAATCTTCTATTGTATTATTATTAATTTCAACATCTCCCTGAACCAAATCTTTAAGTATAGTTTTTCCCTCAATCTTTGATTTAAATCTAATAACAAAAGGCTTATTACTAACTTCTTCCAGTATATTTCTGCATTTTTTACTGTACGTGTAAGGAATTTTTTTTTCTAGATATAACTTTTTCTCTTCTTCTAGCTCTTTTTCAGTACAATAGCACTTATAGGCATGCCCATTTTTTAATAGGATATTAGCTACATTTATATGATTTTCTATGTTTTTTGATTGAATATAGGGTTCCTCGTCCCAATTAATTTCTAGCCATTTTAGAGTTGAGATAATTTGTTCGTAATATTCATTTTTCGATCTTTGAACATCAGTATCTTCTATTCTTAATAAGAACTTTCCGTTTTGATTTTTTGAAAATAACCAATTAAATAAAGCTGTTCTCGCTCCTCCTATATGTAAATTCCCAGTTGGGGAGGGAGCAAAACGTGTAATAACTTTTTGAATAGTGTTCATTAGTTCTTAAGATTACAGAACTAATATTATTTGTTTAAATTAGTAAATTAAAATTTTCTATATAAAGAGGCTAAAACACCTTGTATTTTTACTCTCTCGTTATTGTAAATTTTCGTCTCATAAGCAGGATTAGCGCTTTCTAAGGCAATTGAAGGTCCTTTTTTTCGCATTCTTTTTAGAGTTGCTTCATGGTCATCAATTAAAGCTACGACTATTTTTCCACTCTCAGCAATATTAGTTTTTTTAATTATAACATAATCTCCAGTATTAATACCGGCCTCTATCATCGAATCTCCTTCAACTTTTAATGCAAAATATTCATTCGATCCTAAGAAACTTTTT
>B570J29606_1000055_pt1 | contig 12536 bp, 7 predicted proteins | sample LakMenEpi27Jul12_FD_29606 | JGI IMG/M metagenome (IMG submission 29606) | reverse complement strand
TAATTTTTAATTCCTATGGTGTTTCTGGAAATGTTTGCACTTTACTATCAGGATTGAGGATAACTCGTATTCTCAAGTTTTGCCCAGATTTATTAGTAGAAACAAAAGGTTTCCCAATTTGGGGAATGCCACTACTATCAATGTATTCTCTGGCAACTTTATTTAAGGGCAAAATCTTTTCAATTGTACCATCAATACCCAATGTTAAACTATATTCTAAGGCTTGAGAGAGACCAGTTGGTGATTGCCAACGTTTGTTGAGGTATTCTCTCGCTTCTGCTACTTGAGGTGTATCAAATAAAGTCTTATTATTAGTAACTTGTGTATCTGACGTAGTTTTAGTTGCAGTTCTTAATTTCCTAATTAAATTCTCTTTATTTTCCTCTGGAGATGGCTGATCTAGCGTAGCGATACCTACAGTATCCTGCGGTAATTCCGGAGTAAAAGGAGTGGGAATTATGTTAGGAAGATTACTAAAACTATTGTTGGGGATAGTGGCAACAGACTGAGATGGTGGGGAAATATTAGATGGCAAATTCTGAGATTTAGGGGTATTCATGCCTTTTTTAGCCAGAATACTTGAAGAATTTGGTATGGCTTTTGCTACTTTCGGGCTATCAAGAATTTGTCGAGGAATAGGATAGGAAGAAGTATNGGATGGTNTGGTTAATGNCGGCTGAGATGTTGTNGTTGGTGTCCCAGGGATAGTTGTATTAGGAACGGAAAGCGGCGGTAAGGGCGTACTAAAGTTAGTAAGTGGTGGTATCAGTTGGGGTTGAGGCGTGATTAAAGGGAGTCGCGGCGTTGGTGTAGTGTCTTGTACAGAAGGTTCTATCGCCACTGGTTTGACGGACTCAGGACTATTTTTAGCTATTCTCTGCCGATTTTTCTGAATATTCTTGGCATATTGCCAGGTAAATGGTGTTAAACCGGCTGCTAATACCAAAACTGCGGCTATAGGGGCCCACTTAGGTAGATTCTGCATAACAGTTTGACTACTAGTAGTTGGTAAAACAATCATATCAGATGTGTATTCATCTAAAGCTGTTGCTAAATCAAATAGTTGTAGTAAACTCAGTTCAATTACCTGTCCAGATGTCTGGTTAGCAAGATCACCAAAAAAGAGTTTGTGANTTAAATTACTACTAGATTCTAAATAAACTTTNGTTTGGGGAATTTGAGTGTTAAAGGATCGTAAATTTTGGGTAGGAAAGGCAGACGGGGGAATATCGGGCGATTCTGGCGCTGCTGCTGATCCTGTATGGGGATAATCATTACCTGCTAAAGTGATACTAAAATCTTCGGCAGATTGTTGCAGCAGCTTTTGAACGTAAGTGGTAACAATATTACATAAAACTTCTAGCTGCTGGTGATCACCCTGGATGATAATTTTCTGTGCTTCTGGTAGTTGTGGATCATCAAATTGCAGACGAAAACTAGGATCATTAATAATAGTTTTGTCTGTCCACCGGGACAAAGGGGAGTTTTCCGCCCAGATTTCTAGTGTGCAAGTGGGGGGGGTATAGCGACGAATGACAGGATTTGATAGAGACATAACAACAATTTCAACGAAAAAAATAGGGAACTTTGGATTTTAGATTGGGAGTGAAAATCGCAAATCACAAATTATTTTGTGGAAAGGTCTATGAGTGCTAACCACAAACGACGGTGTCCACCGGCGGCACTATAAAAGAGTAAATTTATTAACAGTTTTAGGGCTAGATGGGTAAGTATATCCCCAGGAGTGACTTCTTCCTCTTCCATGCGTTCTTGGTAAGTATTACAAAAACTATCTATATAATCTCCCAATAACGCAGTTTGGTGAGGTTGTTGCTTATTTGCTGTCATCTGCTCTAATAAACCGACAGCCCGGCGAATTAATTCCTGGTGCTGCTTGGCGAGATAACAGATAATTAAAACTAGCGATCGCGCTTCTTCTACATCTAATTTTTTTCGTCCTCCTTGACTTTTGCGAAGGGGATTCGATTGCCGCAATCGCCATAGGGCTACCCGATCTGGTACTTTTGATTCTAAATCCAGACTAACTGCGGCTGATAGCATTGCCTCTGAACCAATGCCAGTTAAGGTTTCTANGGCTAATAGCACTAAATCTAACTGAGTTTTNATATTTTCCCATTGAATTGCATTCGAGGCTGGNAGTTGATTTAAATCCTCCCAAGCTGATTTTGGTATAGTGGAATTAGCGGTTGAGTGCATAACTTTTAGCATAGATGATTAAGCTGAAAGACGCTGGTGTTGTTACCTATTTGGAAACGAGATTTGTTAGTAGGGGCGAAGCATTTGGAAGATAAATTATCGGTCATTGCCAAAAATAGTTCTCCAAATGCTTCGCCCGTACAGTTGTTAGTTGTAATAATTTTGCCTGTTCCCTGTTCCCTTTAGATATGAGCAATAGTGACACCACTACCACCGTCGGCTTGTGCTGCTGGTTCGTAATGGGTAATTCTGGGATGTTGTTGTAAGAAAGCGTGAACTCCTTGCTTTAGTTTGCCAGTACCGTGTCCATGAATAATCCACAGGGGTCCAGCGGCTTCAGAAATGGCTTTGTCTAAGATATATTCGCCATCAGCTACGCGTTTTCCGCGCAAATCTACAGTATTTTGAGAGGTGCGAATGGCTGGGGCTGGTGGTGGTGTAACTACGGCTGGGGCTGGTTTTGCTTTAACTATGGGTTCGGGTTTTTGTCCATCTAATGATTCTATATCTTGGAGTTGGACTGTCATTTTCATGATGCCAAAACGGATGGCGAAATTGCCGTCAGCATCAGGAATTGTTAAAACTTCGGCGGTTTGCCCTAATTTGGGAATTCGCACGCGATCGCCGACTTTGGGCATAAACCCAGGTTTAGGTTTAGGTGGCGGGGCTGGCTCATATTTTTGAGCAATTTGACTTAGGGATGCGGTAGCTTGTTGGGCATCTTGGGCGTTAGGTGTGCCTTTTTGCAAGCGGCGGATAACTTGGGCAATTTCACCTTTGGCTTGGGTAATTGCTTGTTGAACGGCAATTTCTTGGGAAGCCCGCAAATCTTTTTCTCTGGCTTCTAAAGCAGCAGCTTTGTCAGAAACTTCTTTATATAATCGTTCGGCTTGACGTAATANTTTTTGGGCTTCTGCGGCTTTGGTTTCTTGGTGGCGACGTTGGGCTTCTAAACCGGCAATGACTTGATTTACCTCGTCTGTGGCTTCTCCAACCTGAGTTTTAGCTGCTGCTACCACTTCTGGTTTTAACCCTAAACGCAAGGCAATACTCAAGGCGTTGGAACGTCCAGGAATCCCCCACAATAGCCGATAAGTGGGTGAAAGGGTGGTTTCGTTAAATTCTACGGAAGCATTTTCAAACTGAGGATTTTCATATTTTAAGGCTTTGAGTTCGCCAAAGTGGGTACTAGCCATTGTTAGCTGGGTATGATTGGCGAGATATTTGAGTAAAGCGATCGCTAATGCACTACCCTCAACCGGATCTGTGCCTGCACCAACTTCATCCAGTAATACGAGGGACTGGGGACTGGGGACTGGTAGTTTTATTTTTTCTTTTTCTTCCTCTTCCTCTTCCTTTCTCCTGACTTCTTCCTCTTCTTCTTTCTTTCTCCTGACTCCTGACTCCTGACTCCTGACTCCTTTCTCCGCCAATGCTTCTAANATTCGACTAATGCGGCGAATATGTCCTGAAAACGTGGATAAACTCTGTTGTAAAGATTGTTCATCNCCAATATCAGCTAAAACTTGCGAAAACCACGGCATTTCTACGGGTTCACGGGCAGGAACAAATAAACCCACTTTCGCCATGATAGCCGCTAATCCCAAGGTTTTTAAAGTTACCGTTTTTCCACCTGTATTTGGTCCGGTGATGGTGACTACCCGAATTTGGGGACTGATCAGCAAATCTACCGGAATGACGGGATTTCCTTGTTCGTGCTGCTGTTGCCATACTAATAACGGGTGGCGCAGATTTCGCAAGGTGATAATTTCATTGTCTTGACGATTGATAAAGCGCGGGGGGTTAGAACCTATCCACAGACTATAACGAGCTTTCGCAACTGCTAGATCTAAGGTGGTGACAATGGCTAATAACCTTTCTAAATCTGGGGTAACTGCGGCTACTTTCTCCGTCAAAGTCCGACGAATGGCTTCGGCTTCGGTTTGCTCTTTTCTGAAGATTTGCCGCAGTTGATTACCCAAGGGAACGACACTGCTAGGCTCTATATACAGGGTTGCGCCACTGGTGGAGGTGTCATGAACAATGCCGGGAATTGCGTCCTTTTGGGGGGCTTTGACGGGGATGACAAAGCGATCGCTTCTTTGGGTAATTAACTGTTCTTGAATTGCTCCCGATTTGGCTTGGATAATATTTTGGAGTTTTTGAGTAATTTGGCTGCGGATTTTCCGCAATTCTACCCGAATTTCCCCCATTTTCTGACTAGCGCGATCAGTTACTTCTCCCCGTTCATCAATACAACGGTGGATTTCCTGTTCTAATTCTGGGTACGTCCGTAATTGGGAAACTAAATCGTTTAAAACTGGGACATTTTCTTGATTATCAATGACACGGCGTAAATTTCTTGTCCCTGCCAGGGTGGTAGCGATCGCTAATAGTTCCTCTCCAGGTAAAATACTTTGAAGTATTGCCCGTTCTAGGGAATCACCGATATCTTGGATTCCTTCAAAGGATAATCCTGGATGTAAACGACTTTCCAGTTCGTAAACTTCTTTGGTTTGCGCTAATAACTGTTCACTTTCTACCTGGGTTTCAGGAATCGGCAAGTCACGCGCAACTATTGCCCCTAGCTTAGTTGCCGCAAAGGTGGAAAGGTGCTGGCACAAGCGAGGCCACTCTAGTAATTCTAAGGTTTCAGATTGAATCAAGGTTTCAACAACTAATCTGAAGTTATCGTAACAATTTTAGCCGCCATCAGACTAAATCTTCAAGGATAAAATTTTTAGGTTTTGTTGTCACAAAAACGGTGACGTTGGCTGAATGCTGCCATCTATCCTAGATAATTTTCTTTAATTGATTATATTTTCAAGTTAAAATCAAGCATTACAGCACCTTTGACACAGATCCAATTTACATAATGAACGCTACACAAGAACAACTAAAACTAAAATTAACACAGGCTTTAGTAGCTGCTTTTGGTACAGATTATACCAATACAGATCCAATTTTGGTTTCTGCCAGTAATCCTAAATTTGGTGATTATCAAGCTAATGTGGCTTTATCTTTAAGTAAAAAGTTGGGAAAGCAACCGAGAATTATTGCTGGGGAAATCGTTAGTAAACTAGATGTATCTGATATTTGTGAACCTCCAGAAATCGCGGGTCCTGGTTTTATTAACCTCAAATTACAAACTTCTTATTTAGAAGCACAACTTAACGCCATTCAATTAGATTCTAGATTGGGAATACCTAAAGCGACAACTCCACAAAAGCAAATTGTTGATTTTTCCAGTCCGAATATTGCTAAAGAAATGCACGTCGGACATTTACGTTCGACTATTATTGGTGATTCCATTGCCCGGATTTTAGAGTTTTGTGGTCATGATGTTTTGCGGTTAAATCATGTTGGTGATTGGGGTACACAATTTGGGATGTTAATTACCTATTTGCGGGAAGTTTATCCAGAAGCACTTACCACAGCCAACGCTTTAGATATTGGAGATTTAGTTAATTTTTACCGCAAAGCCAAACAGCGATTTGATGAAGATCCAGTTTTTCAAGAAACTTCCCGTCAAGAAGTTGTGAGATTACAAGCTGGTGCGGAAGATACGTTTCATGCTTGGAACTTGTTATGTGAACAATCTCGACAAGAATTTCAAATTATTTATGATTTACTCAATGTTGAATTAATAGAAAGAGGTGAATCTTTTTATAATCCACTATTACCAAAAGTTGTGGAAAATTTAGCAACAACGGGATTATTAGAATCAAGTCAAGGGGCAAAATGTGTTTTCTTAGATGGTTTTACTAATAGAGAAGGTAATCCTTTACCTTTAATTGTGCAAAAAACTGACGGTGGTTATAACTATGCAACCACAGATTTAGCAGCTTTAGGTTATCGCATTCAAGAAGATCAAGCCAAGCGGATTGTTTATGTGACAGACGAAGGACAATCTAACCACTTTGCCCAATTTTTCCAAGTCGCAAGAAAAGCCAATTGGATTCCTGAAGATGTGGAATTAGTTCATGTTCCTTTTGGGTTAGTNTTAGGNGAAGATGGCAAAAAATTCAAAACTCGTTCTGGGGATACTGTGCGGTTACGAGATTTGTTAGATGAAGCTATTAACCGCGCTCGTGCAGACATAGAAAATAGATTACAAGAAGATGNNCGCACAGAAACAGAAGAATTTATGCAAAATGTCGCNGAAGTNGTGGGGATTAGTGCGGTTAAATATGCNGATTTAAGCCAAAATCGCACCAGTAGTTATGTCTTNAGTTATGACAAAATGTTATCTCTCAAAGGCAATACAGCCCCTTATCTTCTCTATGCTTATGTGAGAATTCAAGGNATTAGTCGTCAAGGGAATATTGATTTTACCAACTTAGGAATAAATCGCCAAATCTTGCTGAAAGAAGATGCAGAATTAACTTTAGCTAAACATCTCTTGCAACTTGATGAAGTGATTAAGGAAGTAGAACAGGATTTATTACCAAATCGTTTGTGTGATTATTTGTATCAACTCAGCGATAAGTTTAATAAGTTCTATGAAAATTGTCCTGTTCTCAAATCTGAAGAACCTGCTAGAACTTCGCGGTTAATGTTATGTGATTTAACTGCAAAAACTCTCAAGTTGGGATTATCTTTGTTAGGAATTAAGGTTTTAGAAAGGATGTAGATATAGCGGTTATTGGTTGGGTGAAATACAAGAACCCCTCCCCGCAAGCGAGGAGGGGGCTATGATTTACCTTATTTAAGTGCATATCGCTATAATCAGGGGGTTGGCTAGTACTTCTTGAAAGAGGGTGATTTGATATCTTGAGGATATTAGCAATCTTGTGTTTAATTAACCTTTAGTAACTTCCAAGAGCCAAGCTTTTACAGTCTCAAAAGTTTCACCGGACGTATCTTTGATATTTAACATTTCTTCTATCAGTTTCAACTTGCGATCAAAGTTCTTCTCAATCTGCGAAAAACTTCTCATCTTAGTATTACAAGGTAGATAAACTTTTCCTAGTGATAAAATTTCATTAACAATTCTACCATGCAATAAATGTCCTGTAATATGCCACAAAAGACATTGACTTAGACAACCTAAAGCATCCACCGCAATTTGCGGTTCAGTGATGCGATTTTTTAGCTGATCTAAAACAAGAGATGCTACATTTTCCATATCTATAAGTTTAGCTCGCCATTCCGTAGGTTGACCAAGACTGATAATTCTCGCTAAAGCCCAAAAAGCTTTTTGACGTAAAGCTAAATGTGGATTAGCTTGAATAATAGATTGCAATCTAGTGATATTTCTAGTAGAAGGTTCAGCACAAATTCCAAAGGAGTTAAGTAAATAAACAGCACGAGGTTGGTTTGATATTTCTGTGAATTCTTGGTAAATTAACTCGCCAAAATCTGACCACAAAAGTTTACCGGGAGTATGGGCAATAGCTGAATAGAGTTCATCATTAGATTGAAAGCGAGATAACCCAGATTCAAATTGTCGCAGAATCCAACTATGATATCTTTGTTCCAATTCTCTAGTTTGAAAGTCAGCAGCATCAGAAGGTAGAGCTTGGATAATATTAGATAAAGCCCTTACTGCTACTATTTGTCTTGTTCTTTGCAAGTCAGCGTTAGTATTACTTCCTTGTTCCAACCATTGCAACAAACTTTGAACAATTGATAGCCGATTTGTAGCTTTACGAGTTTGCCTTTCCAGGTCATTTATTTGATCATAAATATTCCCATGTGGATTTTTAGACAGGCTGAATGTAACTGTACCCCACTTAGTAAATTGTACCAGAACACTAGGATCTGGTTCGCTGCCTATACGTGCGCGGGGAATATTGGGAATTAATTCTTTAGGATCTCTAGCAGATGTAGGACTTTCTTCTGTGATAACTGGGGTAGTATATTCTTTTGTGTCTATCGTTTCTATTTCCTCAGAAACTAATAACGGGAAACGACAATCTGGACGATCTCGATGTACAAGTGTCAACCATAATCGCTCATCAAATGTATATTCAACTTCCAAGTTTAAATAATCCCCTGGTTGAATATTAGCAGCCCTAATTTCCTCGGCATTAACGTAGCGTCTACGTTGTAAAGTTGTATTTTGGTTTGGTTTTGAACCCATACCCACCCAAACATTAAATTCAATCAAACCTTTTTCCATTATTGGGAAACGAAATCCATTCAAAGTTGTTCGATAAGGATATTTTTGCCCCTGAGAAATTAATAATTCTAGTTGAGATTCCTTAGTATTGGAATCTTTAACTTCTAGCCTAATACTTGTGGGGATAATCCCACTTACACCACCTCCATGTGAAGGTTCTAATGTACCAGAAGCGTAAAGTGCAGCGCCACGAGCAACTGCTAAATCTGGATTTCCTTGTGAGAGAATTAATGTTCCTGGTAAAAGTCTTTCTAAACGCTCGGTAACCAATGGAAAATATGTCATTCCACCGTTGAGAAGAATTGCATCTATTTTCGGTAGTTTGCCTAATGTATCTTTGGCTTTTAATAGCACATCTAAAACAGGAACAACAAAGGTATCACGACGATCTGTAAATGGAGATTCATTAAAAGCTGTTTTTGGGTCTAATTTATCAATTAAGTCAGGTTGAATGTCTAGACACAACAGGTCTTTTAGTGATTCTTGCATCTGACGATAGTTGATACTATAGAATATAGAAAAATTACCATCTAAAGCAACATATTCAAATGGCAATTTGAACTCTTCTTTATCTTGACTAAAAATATATTCTGCTCCCCACACTTGCTTAAATTTTTCGGCATAAATTCTCAATTCATGGCGGAGTTTTTTCTGATCAGGTGCAGATAATCTTTGGATTCTGCTATATTTATCAAATAGGTAATCAACGATTTTTTCATCAACTTGATCACCACCTACTCTGGTGCGAGAACCAATGGAAATATCATCAATAATAAATTGGGAAATATCGTTATTCCATTCAACTTTATGTAGTGAAGTATCTAATGTTCCACCACCTAAGTCATAAACAAGAATATTTAAAGAGCGACTGGTATCTAAATTAGGAAAAATTTCTCCATTAGTGAATTTGTGCAAAAAATCATATAAAGCTGCTTTTGGTTCTGCTAACAAGACAATATCATCTTCTTTCCAACCAGCTAATTTAGCTGCTTCTCTTGTTGCTTTTATGGCATCAGGTTCATAAGATGCAGGATGAGTAATCACTATACCTCCTCCCACATCAACTTGTTGGTTAATTAACTGCTGACGACAGAATTTTAAAACTTCACCGGCTGCTTTTTCCGGTTTAATCTTCCCAATAGTCAATTCATATTCAAAAGTTTCACCATCTTTGAGAGTACCAATATCATGTTTCCAAGCTAGAATCGTTTGATCTCTAAAAGCATAGTATTGACTACGCACGTGCTTCCCAATTTCTGACTTATCTAATTGAGAGAAGCGCACAGAAGAAGGAATTAATTCTGTATTTTGTAACCCTCCCATCTCATTTTTTACAGGAATACTAATAGCGTTAGCAGCCAATTTTTGTTGTGGTGTTTGTCTTGCTTGTGCTATCACTGTATTGGTAGTTCCTAAATCAATACCTAAATAGGTAGGACGCAGAACATTTGTGAGAAATTCAATATGATCTGCTGTTTCTCTTAGTCTATTTCCTATGTGGTTATTACCAATAGCTACAGTTTTAATTCCTTTCTTTTTAAGCTGTGCAAATAAATTTGCATAATCATTATCATTACTAACTACAGCAATGATTTTAATACCTAGCTGAGAATTATCAATTAATTCTTTTGCAGTGCGAAAAATTAAATTATCAACTTCCTGACGAACAATATCAACTCCAGGAGTTAATTCAAACCTGTATTCTAATGCGCGTAATTTACTACCATAAATTGCACGCACAGATGGAGTGTTGGAAAATGCTCGACGTTCCTTTATATTGCCATACTGTCTACAAATATCTTCTATTTCTTGAAGTTCGGGTTTGATATTATCAAGATCAAGTAAAATTGCTACATTGTCAGTCATCTTTGATTCTCCCCTGATTTTGTGTGTAATTTGGTGATTTGAAATCTGTACGGGTTTACCAATGTTAATTGGTGACACATTCAGCTACAAATGGCTTATCTGTTAGTTGCCATAACCGCCATAAAATTAATTTCATGGCTAATAGCCAAAGTTTACTAAAGTAAACTAGAGATTTTTGATTATTAGTCATCTTGAGATGACTTTTGCTATGAGACTGGGAATTAATTCCCAGTCGGGTTATCGGTTCTAGCCGAATTTGATAACAATGATCTTTTTACCCCTCCTGATTTATGAACTCTTACATTTAATTTATTTATCGCTATTTAACTCTCTTACTTTTGCAGGTGTAATCACTATTTCTCCTACCTTCCATCCTTGTTGAATACACTCTACTTGTTTAATTTCCTGTTCATTTGCAAATGCCTTTCCTTCCATATAGGCATATTCTGAAAGTTGATTTTGAGATAGTTCTAATTTACCTTTCAATGATTTGGGGTAAGGTTCTATTCCCAACTCATTAAATGTTTTCATCAGGTTACGCAGGATAATAAATAGGCTCAAAGCTTGTTCACAAGAAAGTTCTGGTTCTCCCGTTTCTTCTATTTGCAATTCTAGTAAACTAATCATCTGCTGTATTTGATTTAAAGCTGGTTGTCTGCCATTTTGCAGAGAATGAGCAATTTCAATTACAGATTCTTGACTTGCTTGGTTACGAGTTTTTTCTAACTGCTGTTCTAGTTCTAATTTTTCTCGTTCTAAAATATTAATTTGAGTTCTCAAGTCTCTCTCAATTTGATCCTTCTCTTGATCCTTAGATTGAGCATAGTCATCTTTTATGTCAGCACGAGTTAATCGAAAACGCCTCATCAAAGCCATGCTAAACTCTTCAAGTTTAAAGTTTGAACCTGCGGCAATTATTTCCTGAAAAGCTTTTGATGCTGCAAACATGATTTTAGCATCTTCAGGAACTAATTCTGGAAGTTGGGCAATAATGAAATAAGTTTTATATTGATTGTTATGAAAGTAATCTATGGTTTCATTCAGTTGAGTCTTGCGATTAATTCTCTCAGCATCTATCTTGCCATCTACAAATCCATATTTATCGTGATTAATTATAACTCTAATAGCTGTCTGGGATGCTTGATAAACTTCCTGCGGTGTGAGTCTTTTATATCTGGAAATCTCCTGATAAAATTCATCTGCTTCCGCTTTTTCTGATTGGGGAATTATGCTTAATATTTCCACCCAAGATTCTTGATGATGTTCGTTAAGGATGCGAATAGCATTTTGGATAATTTTTGCCCTTTTTTCCAGTTCTTCCTGGGGACGAGGGGTAAAATATTTATAGGAGTCTTCTATAAATAATAAAAATTGTCCCCAAGGATTTTTTTCTATAATTTCTAAATCAAATGCTTCTTTTAAAGAGAGAAAATTGGTTTGATTTTCTTTTTTCTGTAGACGAGGACGAGCTAGTACAGAATCTTTCTGAGGCTTGATGATTGGTTTGAGAGTGTGGTTATCCATCAAATTTACCATCCATTTAACTGCTTGATATAATAAATAATATGTCATCTAACATAATAATTGCATCCAAGCGTAGTTGTAAAGGTTTTACCTGTTTATTTTTCCTAAATTTTGTTGCTACAGGACTTTTTAGCACAGGAAAGCGATACTTTTCGCCATTATAGACATTATCTTTGTTAGGAATTAAGGTTTTAGAAAGGATGTAACCCACCTTCCGCACCCCCTGGTGTCACAATCGGTAATTTCGGATTTTTGAATACCTTAGAGGATAACTTTTATACAAAAACTGGGAAATTTCAGATAGCGAACTGCTTGCAGCAGCGCTTCGCTATCGCAAATCCCAAATCCCCAAACGACCAATTTTCGTTGTGTGACAGTTTAGGGTGCGGAATGTGGGATGTAATATTAAGTCCTGACGATTATAAATCTCGGCTACACAGACAAAACCCACTTTAATCATGAAACTCTTGTAGAGCGGGCATCTTGCCCGCTACATAAGTACCTCATTAGAGCGAAATCTGCTGTAAGCATCGTCATACATATCATCAGCCAAAAAAACCAACTCCATAACCAGCAATTATGTCATCACGAAACCTCTACCTTTTCTAAATCTACACCCNGTNCTTGATCTAATTCTGGTAAGTTTTTACCCAAAATCAGAACAGATACCATCATTAATAAACTCGTCACCATAATTACACTGNTCACATTCGGATCATCAAAATTACTCGTACCTATTAACAATGCTGCGGCAAAATTGCGTTGTGCAGTTCCTACTCCTAGAACTCTTTGAGTATCAATACCA
>B570J29606_1000042_pt1 | contig 13358 bp, 10 predicted proteins | sample LakMenEpi27Jul12_FD_29606 | JGI IMG/M metagenome (IMG submission 29606) | reverse complement strand
AATTTCTACTAAGAAGTTATGAAATTTACACAGTCAACCCAAAAAAACACATAATTTTTCTCATAGATGAATAAAACAGGATAATTAACAACTGCTGACCCAAAAGATTACCAGATGGCGGGAACTGAACCCAAACTTTGAAATTCTTCATAAAGATAATCACTATGTTACCATCTGGATGGTTTAAGACAAATCAAACCTGGCGTTTAAGTACAAAGGCCAACGACCGTAGCGTCTCTAAATTTGGTGGTTGAGGAGAGAACAATAGTGCAAGATAGCATATCAGTGTCAGAACCAAATCTATATTCACAGCGCAGTCAGCCGCATCACATCCGTATAGGTGTGATTGGGGTTGGCAACATGGGACAACATCATACCCGCGTTCTGAGTTCCATGAAAGATGTGGAACTAGTCGGCGTTTCCGATATTAACGTCGAACGTGGTTTAGAAACTGCCAGCAAATACAAAGTCCGGTTTTTTGAAGATTACTGCGACTTACTACCTCATGTAGATGCAATTTGTGTTGCTGTACCTACACGGCTTCACTATGCTGTGGGTATCAACTGTTTGTTAGCAGGAATCCACGTTTTAATTGAAAAACCCATAGCGGCTAGTATTTCTGAAGCAGAATCTCTAGTTAATGCTGCGGCCGAATCTCAGTGTATTTTGCAAGTTGGTCACATTGAGCGATTCAATCCCGCCTTCAGGGAACTCACCCAAGTCCTCAAAACCGAGGAAGTTTTGGCCTTAGAATCTCACCGCATGAGTCCTTATTCAGCGCGGGCGAATGATGTTTCCGTAGTCCTGGATTTAATGATCCATGACATTGATTTGCTGCTAGAATTAGCCGCCTCACCAGTAGTAAAATTGACTGCTAGTGGGACTCGTTCTTTAGACTCAGGTTATTTAGATTATGTAACTGCCACCTTGGGGTTTGCCAATGGTGTTGTTGCCACGCTTACAGCCAGCAAAGTTACTCATCGCAAAATTCGCCGCTTAGTTGCCCATTGTAAAAATTCATTTACAGAAGCAGATTTTCTCACTAATGAGATATTGGTACATCGGCAAACACCGATAAATCCTCTGATTGACCACCAAAAAGTCCTCTATAGACAAGATGGTTTAATCGAAAAGGTTTATACCAGTAATGTTCAGCCTCTCAGTGCAGAATTAGAGCATTTTGTCAACTGTGTCCGTGGTGGCAATCAGCCTTCTGTCGGTGGTGAACAAGCTCTCAAAGCTTTACGTTTGGCTAGTTTAATTGAGCAAATGGCTTTAGAAGAAAGAGTTTGGAATCCATTAGAGTGGTCTTCGGAATCCAGAGTTCAATCGTTGACATCAAGCATTTAGTTAGATGTAGCTAAAACTGGCAGTGGGGGGAAATTAATGATTTTTTCTCCCACCATATCAGGAGTCAGAACTCAGGAGTATTGATAAAATAATCTTCTGCAACTAATTTTAGCAATTAAAGTAGGACTACTTGCTATAGTGTTGATTTGTTGGCAAATCAATTACAAGCGTAAAAACACCAAATTAGGAAGAAAAGCCGGACATCTACCGAAAACTGCCATCAAAAATGCTAAATCATCGAAAATTGACCATTGCCTATTCTCAATTTTCACGTATTTCTAGTTACACTTAACCCAACCTAAAATTTTTTGGAGCTCACCTTTTTTGTAAGATGAGCATGATAACTTTTTAAAGAGGAGATTTCATGACAGACCAACCCCCCGTAGCCAATCCAATGAATGCCGCTGCCATTTCCATGAACCGTCAACCAGCAGCAGCGACACCCATGAATTCGGTAAATCCTGGAAAGCCAAGCAATATTACCGGTAAAACTATTCTGAGTGTGGATTTAGGTAGAACCTCTACAAAGACTTGTGTNAGCCGTGAACCCGGTAATGTGGCTTTCATTCCTGCCAATGTCAAGCAAACATCAATTGAGCAAATTCGCGGCGGTGTATTTGAGGCTAAGGCAACTGACCCACTGATGGATTTGTGGCTGGAGTATCAAGGTAGTGGTTATGCTGTAGGGCAATTAGCCGCCGATTTTGGAGCTAATCTTGGCGTTGGCCAATCTAAGGTCGAAGATGCTCTGGTCAAAGTATTATCATCTGCCGGGTACTTTAAACTCAGAGATGAAATTTTCGTTGTCCTGGGTTTGCCGTTCTTATCGTTGGAACAATTTGAAAAAGAAAAGGCACAGTTAACTAGCTTGGTAACTGGACCTCATGTATTGAATTTCCGAGGTGAATCCATAACTTTGAATATTAGCAAAGTCTGGGTAATGCCCGAAGGCTATGGTAGTTTGCTGTGGTCAGAAACTCAACCTAATAAAGGCACAGCAGTTCCCGATTTTACGAAAATATCTGTGGGGATTGTTGATATTGGCCACCAAACCATTGATATGATCATGGTGGATAATTTNCGNTTTGCCAGAGCTGCTTCTAAGAGTGAAGACTTTGGNATGAGCAAGTTTTATGAACTGGTAGCTGCGGAAGTACAGGGTGCTGATAGTCAATCTTTGGCACTGATTTCTGCGGTTAATAAGCCTAAAGGCGATCGCTTTTACCGTCCTAAAGGTGCTAGTAAACCTACCAATTTAGATGATTTTCTGCCTAACCTCAAAGAACAGTTTTCACGGGAAATTTGCTCTCGTGTGTTAGCGTGGTTGCCAGAGCGGGTAACTGATGTGATTATTACAGGTGGTGGTGGAGAATTTTTCTGGGAAGATGTCCAACGTCTGCTCAAAGAAGCTCAAATCAACGCTTACTTAGCTGCACCTTCCCGCCAGGCTAATGCTTTGGGGCAGTATATTTATGGAGAAGCGCAATTATCTGCTGCTGTTCGTGCTAGGTCATAAAACCGATGTTCCAATGGTCAAAAAAGGTAGTTAAATCCGTTACGTTCAATCCAGAAATTGCTGATGAGAGCTTGTTAGCGCAGGTGGAAAACTACTTAGAGACACAGCCAGATAAAACTTTCAGTGACCTGTGTAAAGAGGCTCTTTGGAACTTTTTGTGTGTCCCAGAACCTGTACAACTAGCTTCTAAAATAGCAAATCTAACCACGGTTGAACAAAAAATCGGTGAGATCCAAAATCAAATAGCTGGTTTTGAAGAACGTTTTTTCGCTAAAGAGTCTCATCGTTTGGAGTCTATGGAAAGTCAAATGTTGCAACTTACTCAACAAGTAGCAAAGTTGACAATCATCCTGAATCAGGAACCACTTACTTGTATTCCTTCTGATAGCGTTAGCGTGGCGCCAGCCATACCTCAAGAAGTAGACCCTGTAATTAGTCGTATTGGTCAGTTTCTTGATGATTTCTAAGAAAAAACCAGGAAGAACCTAGTTTTTACTTGGAGAAAAATTCTTAACTAAACTACCATGAGTCCCACCCATAAGCCATTTCGGCATTATTGGTGGGATATTTTGTTTATTTGACTACAAAAGATGTAGATAGTTCTCGATAAAAGTAGTAAATAGAAATTTTTGGCATTGCTTACAAAGATTGGAAAACTTTCGTCGCATTTCTTGAAAAAATTCTCAGAGAATTTGCAGAAAACTATCTAATTAATTTTGTCTGATTACTTATCAATAATCATCAGTCACATCTGCGGAATGTCCTTTGCTAGAGAAACTTAGAGGTTGTTTGAAAAGTATTATATGAAACCCATAATCTCCAAAAACCTAACCCCTATCAGACAAGCACGGATTTTTTGTGCTTCTGCTCCCACAGTTGGATCAAAATTTACCTACACCTAATGGAACGAATAAAAACTGGTTGCAGGTCTAAGGGTGGATTCGTTGTCTAATTAGGCTAGACTAGCAGCGCAACTCCTTCAATTCGGGGAAAACAATTACCTATTTACATTCATCCCACAATTAAAATTGAGAAATTCCTGTCTATTTTCTCTACTTGCGTTATTATGGCGATGGCAAGCCTAAAAACCTTGCAAACTGGATATCACCACCACTTTTCAGCCTAAATAGCGGTTAGTAGTAGTGATTACCGGACAAAACCGAATTCCCAAGCAACTTACTCTTGTTAGTTATGGTATAGTGGANAAGTTGGAACTAGCTTTGCCAAACTATAATTGCTCTACGCGCAGGTAATAATTGCAACCGGAAAGCTGTTTTGATCAAGAATTTACACACAAAAATCTGAAATACACCGAGTTTATGATTCAGCAAGTAATTCACCCAATGGTGAAATTGCAGCGCAACGTGCAATCACTCGTAGAATCCAATATTATCAAACCCAATGATAGGATTTGGAAAATTGCCTTACTCTATGGCGATGAATGGCAACATTGGAAACAAGAATTGCTAGACTTTGGATTTAGCACTCAAGATCCAATTGGTGATTTATTAGCAGTAGAAAAGTGGGACGACGATTAAACATCTAAATTAGATCGACTATATCTAACATAGCTTGATGTAAATACGCCTACCTCTACCTATAACAAGGATGGAGCTTAATCCTTGTTTTTATGGTAGGTGTAATTCCGCCGAGATTCTATTATAGATTTAGCACAATAGTGATCTGGGATTCAGTATCTTAACATAGCATTTTTATCAAGGTAGGTAAATTATGGTTCAAACCTTACCTAAAACCCAGTTAGTAACCTTTGAAGAGTTTATTAAATGGAAACCAGAAGGCGGATTTTATGAACTGCATGACGGGGAAATTATTCAGATGAATCCGCCATTAGGAAAACACGAAAGCAGAACTGGATTTTTAACTATAGAATTAGCTATAGAGTGCCGCCGCTTAAATCTTCCCTATTTTATTCCCAAACAGGCATTAGTTAAACCGCAAACAAGGCAATCAGCCTATTGTCCAGATGTTTTGTTGATAAATCCCACAAACCTAGTCAATGAAGCCCTGTGGGAAAAAACAGCAACGGTAACTCAAGGTGATTCTGTACCATTAATCATCGAAGTAGTGAGTAGCAATTGGCGAGTTGATGACTATAGAAAATATAGTGATTATGAAGAAATGGGAATTAAAGAATACTGGATTGTTGATGATCAACCTTTTGGCGCTGGTAAATTCGTTGGTGAACCAAAACAACCTACCATATCAGTTTGTTCTCTAATTGGTGATGAGTATGAAATTAACCAATTTAGAGACAATGAGCCAATAATTTCCCAGATTTTTCCTGAATTGAAGTTAACCGCTCACCAGATTTTGCTAACTGCTGACTGATCTTAATGCTTGAGCCAAATCTTTTGCAGTATGATAGCGATCGCGTGGTAAAGGTTCTGTCACACACTCAATTACCTGTCTTAATTGATCAGTGATTGTGGGAATACCTTTAACCTCAAACCGAAAATTCCGTCCCCTTTGCCGATAAAATTTTAAAGGATTTTCCCCGGTTAATAAAAAAATTAACGTCGGACCAATAGCATATAAATCAGATTGGGTAAGAGGTTGTCCCCGTTCCTGTTCAGGAGCGCAAAAGCCTTCAGCACCGATTCTGGTCCCTGGTTTTGTGCCAATTTCCTTAACAGCACCAAAATCCAACACCACAATACTATTATTACCACTCCGCACCATCAAATTAGCCGGCTTAATATCCCGGTGAATTAGTGGTGTTTGTTGGTGATGAAGATAATCTAGAATATCACAAGTTTGTACCATCCAAGCGATCGCCTGTTTCGGAGTTACAGGCCCAGTTAACCGAATTCGTTTGTCTAAATCTTGTCCATGAATTAACTCCATAGCCAAGTATTTTTTACCATCTTCCACAAAAAAGTCATAATATTTGGGAACTCCTGCATGATTAAGATNCTTGAGAATACTAGCTTCTCGNATGAATAACTCTTGAGCCTTGGGAATTTTCACCATATCAGCATTCATCTGTTTGATTACCAGTAATTGTGGTACACCAGTAATTTCACCAACACTATCCCAAGCTAAATAGGTAGTACCCATGCCACCCTTGCCAATAGTGCGTAATACCTGATAATGACGAATAGTCTTTTGTACCAAAATTGGTTGACCACAGTGAACACAAAAGACATTCTGGGGATGATTCCCCTCATGAGTACAACCAGTGCTGGAGTATTCTGGGGTTATCTTCTGACTAATTTCCCCATCTCCTGACGGTGAAGGTTGGATAAGTAGAGAAGATAATTCCTGAATCTGTACCTTGAGTAGAGGACCACCTTGAGCTAATAGCAGTAAAGAATTATCAGGAACGATACATTTAGTCACCAAAGAGCCATTGAGGAAAGTGCCATTAGTCCCGTGACTAATTAATTCCCAATCATCTCCTCCGGCATTAGTAACTAATTTCAGTTCTAAATGATACCGAGAAACTAAATTTTCAGCCAAAATAACGTGATTATCTACCGCCCGACCGATGCGAACGACGGTAGAACCCTCAAAGCACCACTGTTTAAGCGGTGTTTGTGTGCTTTTTTCTAATAGGGTCAGAGTAATCACAATACAACCTAAAATTTAAGATCAAAAAACTAATTTTATAAGCAACTTTGCTGAGATGGGCGGACTTTTACCCGTACCAGTATAGATGTAATATTATCATGACCGTTATGTTCATTGCCCAATTCAATTAAATTTTGAATACCCGTTTCTAAGTTACTAGCAGAACTTAATAAGGGTTGAAGATGAGTTTGCCAATGAGTTTCTAGACAATCATTATCTGATAAACCATCTGATACCAATACCAGAAGCATATCTTCATTGATCTCAAAGAACGTCACATCAGGATGGAGAGAATCTTCATTGCGTGGACCCAAAGCTTGGGTAAGTTGGTAAGCATCTGCACGTCCATAAGCGACACTCGGTTCTATCCCCCTAGCAATTTCTCGTTGACCAACTTCATGATCTACAGTTATTTGTTCTAGTCCTTGCTTGCGGGTCAGGCAATAAANACGACTATCTCCCACATGAGCAATTGCGGCCTGATTATCCTGAAGTAACAGCATGACCAAAGTAGTACCCATGCGACCAATACCGGAACGGGCTTCTTTTTGATTAAGCTCATAAATAGCTTGATTAGCTAAATAAACCGCATGACGGATACATTCCCTCCGAGGTAATTCTGTATTTACCCAGGTTTCTTGGAAGTATTTACGGATAGTCTTCACCGCTAATTCACTGGCTACTTCACCTCCAGCATGACCACCCATACCATCACAAAGAATATATAAACCCTGTGCTGTAATCGTGCTATTTCTTGGTAATTCTACCTTGTGAACCTGACTATCAACACAAAAATAGTCTTCATTGTGATTGCGTTGACGACCAACATCAGTANATGCTGCATATTCCAAGCTACTTAGCTGCATGGATAGCGCCACAGTTGGGGCATCATCAGTCCTGGTTTCCGTTTCATCACCTAGTTGCAAAATAGTTGAAGAAGCATTGAGTTTTTCCTGAGTAAATATTTCTGCTGTTTTTTCTAACTCCGATAGCGTTCGCGGAGCGTCCTGGAGGGAACTAGCTCTGCTACAAGCAGTTCGCAATTGTGTCAGAGTTTGAATATTCCCAGATTCTATATCCTCTAATATCTCTACCACGCAGCCAAATTGAGTGCATTGGGATTCTCTAAACAAAGTTTGCCACATCTGACCCAAACTTTTAATAGTTAAGAGCTTCTCATCATCAGGATATAACTTTTGTAATACCAAAGCTTGGTCTTCATCTAACCGCAAATTTGATAACTCCAACAAACTTTGGCGACAATTCACAGCTTCGAGTAACTCCCAAAGTTGAGTCATCTGATCAAACCAATGTAAAATTTCCACCGGGCTGGTTGTGTCTTTTTGCCAAACATCAAGCAACATAGGATAATTGGATCTATCTGCCAACAAGACTATTTGCAGATCATCTTGCTGCCAAGCATCATGAATTTTGGGTATTCCTGGGTGCATCTTCATCTGCAATTCTAGATAAGCTGGNGCTAGATCCGGAATTGTCATTGTATCGATCTTAGTTTCATGCTGAAGCATGGCCNCAATCAGTGATATTTCGTAAGGTTGGCAATCTAGAACCTTGACTTCTCTATAATCCCCAATCACTTGTGGAGATTCTAATAAGCGATAACGCTGCNGAGAATCTAAATAAGAATCTAAAACAAATTTGGAAAACGGACTAGAATCACCACTCTCGTCCGCTATATTTTCTAAATTTTGGGTNAATTCCGCAGTTTTTGCCATAACAGAAACTACCTGATCTACTGCGTGAGTAATGAGCGCGTACCAAACTGTGCTAGATTCTGCACCACATTTATAACAATACTGTGCATCTAAAGCTATATCGGCACTGCATTCAGAGCAGATTTTATGAGCTAAGGATGTACCACAGCTTTGACAAAACTTATTACTATCAGGGTTTTCAAATTTACACTGGGGGCAAATCAGCATAGTGGGAGTTCCTTGATTTTCCTGCTAAGGTGCTTTCAGTCTCTCTAGCCACGAACATTCCAACGGGACAGAATTCAATGACTAAAATTATGTAACTTGAGAATTAAGTGGTATTGTTAACACTCTTTTGTATACTGGTATTACAGTCCCTTAATCTATCTTTCCGGTGAATGATTTAATCTTGTGACTTCTAAGGAAGTGAGTTCTCGCCATTGTCCTGGTGATAAATCATCTAATTGAATATTACCAATACTTATTCTGATTAACCGCAAAGTTGGAAAACCCACAGCAGCCGTCATGCGACGGACTTGGCGATTTTTACCTTCAGTTAAGGTCATTTCTAACCAAGCAGTGGGAATATTTTTCCGAAATCTAATCGGTGGAATGCGTTGGACTACGGATGGTTCTTCCAACAATAACCTAACTTGAGCAGGACGAGTCCGGTAATCTTGAATTTCTACCCCACTTTGTAGCTTATTAATTGCATCAAGATCAGGAATGGATTCCACCTGCGCCCAATAGGTACGTTGATGACCAAAACGCGGATGTGCTAGACGATGCTGTAACTGTCCATCATTTGTTAACAACAGCAACCCCTCACTATCCCAATCTAAACGCCCCACAGCATAGACATCGGGAACATCTATATACTCTTTCAGCGTGATATGTTTGGGACTTTCTTGGGTAAATTGGCTCAAAACCCCATAGGGCTTGTGAAAAATAATATACCGATTGTTCATAAGATATAGGAGTCAGGAGTCAGGAGTCAGGAGTCAGGAGTCAGGAGTCAGGAGGCAGGAGGCAGGAGTTAGGAGGAAGAAAGAAGAATAGTTTTCACCACTTACCAATTACCAATTACCTGTTCCCTGTTCCCTGTTCCCTGTTCCCTCTCTCAACAAATGAATTTAATTTTGTCAGACTACTCAATTATGACAATTAGCAAAATCAGCCGCAGATCCTTTTTATTCCTTGGTGGGGCAACCTTAGCACAAGGATTAACCTTAACATTACCTAGTTATGCCCAAACTGTACAGGTAAACAAAAGTCAAATTAATGGTATTCCTTTTTATCAAACCATAGTTGACCTCACAGATCCAAAAACCTTTATCACCATGGGTTTAGCCAAAAACGCCGCTTTTGCGAATACCATTCAAAAAACCAGTGGTGATGAAGAATTTAGTAAATTAGTGGCGCGTTATAAGGCTGCCGTAGTTGCTAACGGCACATTTTTTGCCAAAAATCCCCAAAAAACGGTTATGGGTAACATGGTAGCCGGGGGAAAATTTGTGAAATACAGTCGTTGGGAAAACTTTGGGACTACTTTGGGATTAGGAGTCGGTAATAAACCAGAAATGGTGACAGCCAGAATAGACGGTAAACCAGAATGGAATAAACATTGGTTTTCCCTAACTTGTGGACCAAGATTATTGCGACAAGGGGAAATCCGGTTAAACCCCAGGATTGAAGGTTTTAAAGATCCTGCTGTTTTAGGTAATAGCGCCCGAACAGCAATTGGTTTTACCAAGGACGGCACAAAGCTGATTTTAGCAAATTTTGAAATTAACCTTTCTTTACAGCAGGAAGCGGAGGCAATGAAAGCGATTGGTTGTTATGAAGCTATGAATTTAGATGGTGGAGCATCTAGAGCCTTAGCCAACAAGACTAATATTATAGTTCCTGCCGGTAGACCTTTGACTAATGTAATTGTCATTTATGATGTCACCAATCCTGCCCCAACTGCCTTGCAACAGGCATGGCTGAAGTTTCAACAAGGGGAACGTCCTGCTTCGTAAATAATTGACAATTACCAAGCCCCTTATTACGGAGTAAGGGGTATCATTTTTAATTTTTAATTCTTAATTTTTAATTCCCGACAGGGTTTGACGGCAAATACGACTATAAAGTTACGGTTCACCCCAATTCCTCAAAGTATTAATTACCATACATTAGTCAATGTGAAAGCACATAAATCCATGAAACCAATAAACATATTTTATAAAAATCACCGTTCCCCTAACGGTTCGGTAAACCACCCTTCATGGAATGGCTACCACTGAGTTTATATGATATTAGCTTAGTTTGGGGTTGAATTCCCAGCCAGGCCTAACCAAACTGATTGTTATTGGCAGTTAGTTAATGCAATTTTATATTCTCTCTGATTCATTTAGTAATTTTATACGGAGCAAACACCCAAAATGGCAAAGGTAGTTGGAATTGATTTAGGTACGACAAACTCCTGCGTGGCAGTAATGGAAGGTGGTAAACCCACCGTTATCGCTAATGCGGAAGGTTTTCGGACAACACCCTCAGTAGTTGCGTTTGCCAAAAATGGCGACAATTTAGTTGGTCAAATCGCTAAACGCCAAGCGGTAATGAACCCCGAAAATACTTTTTATTCTGTAAAACGCTTTATCGGTCGTCGTTTTGAAGAGATTACTAATGAAGCTACAGAAGTTTCTTATAAAGTTCTCAGTAGCGGCGGTAACGTTAAAGTAGATTCTCCCGGTGCTGGTAAACAATTTGCACCTGAAGAAATTTCTGCCAAAGTTCTTCGCAAATTAGTGGAAGATGCTAGTAAATACCTGGGTGAAACCGTTACCCAAGCTGTAATTACCGTTCCTGCTTACTTCAACGACTCCCAACGTCAAGCCACAAAAGACGCGGGAAAAATCGCTGGTATTGACGTTCTCCGCATTATCAACGAACCTACCGCTGCTTCCTTAGCTTATGGCTTTGATAAAAAGAGCAATGAAACTATCCTCGTATTTGACTTGGGTGGTGGTACTTTCGACGTATCTGTTCTGGAAGTAGGTGATGGTGTATTTGAAGTATTATCAACATCTGGGGATACTCACCTTGGTGGTGACGACTTTGATAAAAAAATCGTTGATTTCTTAGCGGAAAAGTTCAAAAAAGACGAAGGGATTGACTTGCGTAAAGACAAACAAGCTTTACAACGTCTGACTGAAGCCGCTGAAAAAGCCAAAATTGAACTTTCTAGCGTTAGCCAGGCAGAAATTAACCTGCCATTTATTACCGCTACCCAAGAGGGTCCCAAGCATTTAGATACAACTTTAACTCGCGCTAAGTTTGAAGAACTTTGTTCTGATTTAATTGACCGTTGCCGCATTCCTGTGGAAGATGCGCTCAAAGGTGCGAAGTTAAATAANACCAATATTGACGAAGTTGTTCTCGTTGGTGGTTCTACNCGGATTCCCGCTGTTCAAGATGTGGTTAAACGGGTGTTAGGTAAAGAACCTAACCAAACTGTTAACCCTGATGAAGTGGTAGCTGTTGGTGCTGCTATTCAAGCGGGTGTTTTGGCTGGTGATGTTACAGGTATCTTGTTGTTAGACGTAACACCATTATCCTTGGGTGTAGAAACCTTGGGTGGGGTAATGACTAAGATTATTCCTCGCAACACTACAATTCCTACCAAAAAATCAGAAGTGTTCTCTACTGCGGTGGACGGACAAGGTAATGTGGAAATTCACGTTCTCCAAGGTGAGAGAGAATTTGCCAATGATAATAAGAGTTTAGGAACTTTCCGTTTGGATGGTATTCCTCCTGCTCCCCGTGGTGTTCCCCAAATTGAAGTGACTTTTGATATTGACGCTAACGGTATTCTCAACGTTGCGGCTAAGGATAAGGGAACTGGTAAGGAACAATCTATTAGTATCACTGGTGCTTCTACTCTGGATAAGAATGATGTAGAACGCATGGTNAGAGAAGCTGAACAAAATGCTTCTTCTGATAAGGAACGNCGTGAGAAAATTGAACGCAAAAACCAAGCTGATTCTTTAGCTTATCAAGCTGAAAAGCAGTTGGAAGAGTTGGGTGATAAAGTCCCNGCTGCTGATAAGACTAAGGTTGAAGGTTTGGTCAAGGAAGTAAAAGAAGCAGTTGCGAAAGAAGATGATGCTCAAATCCAGAAGTTNATGCCAGAACTGCAACAAGCTCTGTTTGCTATTGGTAGCAATATCTATCAACAAGCTGGTGATGCTGCTGGCGCTGCTGGTGCTGAACCTCATGCTGGTGGTTCTACTCCTCCTTCTGGCAGTGGTGATGATGTCATTGATGCTGATTTCACTGAAAGCAAGTAGTTTCACAAAGGGCGGGGAATTCCTGCCCTTATTTGATTAATACCCACCTAGCGCAATGACTGGATGGGTATTTTTTATGGTAGTTAAATTATTTATGGCGAGACAGTTCTTCCTTATCAATTTCATGATAACAAATTTAAAAGCAAATGTCAACCCTCTTGATCTCCATTTTTAGAGATTTTTCCACTCTTCTAAACTCGATTTAGCTTGATGAATTACAATAGCGTTTTCCCTCCCCTACTCCCCCTGCCCCTCTTCTCCCCCTGTTTGCCTTTACCCGTCATTTTTAGATTGACAGACTACTAGTTGTCCGGCTCGAAAAAATACAACTCGGTTTTTTGATATTAGTATACGGAAAATAGTTGTCAAATACTTGGCAAATAAAAAATCATCTGCTATATTAAACTCATACCCAAAAACCTAATCCCCTAATCCCCTGTCCCTACGGGGATGTAGAGACGTTCCTCGGAGCGTCTCTACTCTTTTGTGTTGATATTNCAGTAGAAATTGAAGAGAAAGGAAAAGATTCTTTCCTATATCTTCAGTTAGTTCCTAGCTAATCAGCATTAAGAATTTTGGGAACTCGGAAAAAATCACCTTCCTGTTGAGGCGCACTGCTGAGGATTGCTTCTCTGTCAGGACAGGGTTGAAGAATATCTTCTCTGGTAATATTGCTAACATCAATAGCTCTGGTTGTCGGTATTACATTGGTGACATCCAGTTGATTGAGTTGTTCTATATAATCCAGAATACTACCCAGTTGAGTAGTAAATTGTGCTTCTTCATCTGCTGTTAATTCTAAACGAGCGAGATTAGCAACTTTACGAACTTGTTCACTATCAATCATAATTTGTC
>B570J29606_1000040_pt1 | contig 13654 bp, 17 predicted proteins | sample LakMenEpi27Jul12_FD_29606 | JGI IMG/M metagenome (IMG submission 29606) | reverse complement strand
CTGCAATTAAAATAATAATTACAAATTTAACTACAAAATCTGCTTTTAAAAATAATGTGAAAAAAGAAAAATTACTTGCTGCAAAATTCATATATTTTTTTTGTTTAGTTTAATTGTTTTGTATTTTTAAAACTTGTCATTTATTTGTCTTCGCAACAAAGATCTAGTTCTTTGTTATATGCAGGAGCTTAATTTTACCTTTAAATCCTCAGGAATTATTTTTGGTTTTCCTGTATTATCAGTAGTCACTAGTTCAACTGTCGCCTCAGCCAAAACTTCTTTATCTCTTAGAACGTTTTGCGACATCTCAATTCTTAAGTTTGATACTTTCCTTACAAAGCTCTCAACGATAATTTTATCTTCAAAAAATAAAGGTTTTTTATAAGTGATGCTAAATTTATGGACTACAATTTTGATATCAAACTTATCATTTAATTCTTTATGATTATAACCAAGAGAATAGATAAGTTCAGTTCTTGCTCTTTCAAAATACTTTAAATAATTCGCGTAATAAACTATCCCTCCAGCATCGGTATCTTCGTAATAGACTTTGGTTTGGTAGGTAAATTTTTTTAACACACTAGCCATGAAAACTGTCGTTTTTATAATTATCTATAAAATATTTTCCAATTAAAATAGCATCCGCTTTATTAGAATCTTTTTTCCTGGCCAACTTTGGAGATATGGTTGGATAAATTTCTATTACTTTTGTTCTGCTTGCATCTTTAACCGATCCGATTAGATTAAAATGTTTCTTCCACTTTGCGGGTCTTACAAAATATATTGGAAAACTTAATGCCGCACATATTCCCTTTATAATTCCAAAGGATTGTCCAAAATTAAACATACTNGTCACTCCTTGCCCTGGCATAGCATTTACCTGTTCAACTATTACTGAAACTTTATCACTTTCATGTAAAAAACTTTTAAAGATATGAGTGACCTGAGCTGAATTAATTTGTCTTTTATTTTTCTTACCATCAACCATTGTTGGAACGTCATATATTTCTAAAATATCTTTATTTTTAAAAACACAGATTGCCCCGCTTACTCCTGGATCAATAGAAAAAACTAACAATTTTTTAATTCGCTCCTTCTAATAATTTTTCATCAACTTCAAAATTAGTAAAAACATTTTGAACATCGTCATCATCTTCTATTTGATCTAAAAAATTTACAACTTTAGCAAATGTTTCTTTATCTAAATTAACTTTGCTAAGAGGATTCCAGATTAAACCAGCAAAATTTAAATCTTTAATTTTTTTCTCTATTTGCTCTCTAACAGAATTAAATTCTTCTTTTTTACAATTAATTTCATGATGAAGATCGGTGGAAACGCAATCTTCCGCTCCTGCATTAATAGCGAGTTCTAAAGCATCATTTGCACTCATTAACTCTTTCTTTATCTTGATTTGCCCTATCTGTTCAAATTGATAACTAACAGATCCTGTCTCCCCTAAGATTCCTCCAAATTTTTGAAATATTGTTCTAATATTTGATACAGAACGATTTTTATTGTCAGTTAATACTTCTATGATTACTCCAGTTCTGCCTGGGCCAAAGCCCTCATATCTTGAAAACTCATAACTATTATCAATATTACCTTGTGATTTTTTAATAGCTCTTTCAATATTATCTTTAGGCATATTTGCTGCTCTTGCTAATTGAACAGCAGCTCGTAATCTTGGGTTCATCTCTGGATCCGGTGTTCCAAGTTTTGCTGAAACAGTTATTTCTCTTGAAATTTTAGTAAACAACTTAGAACGTATTTTGTCTGCACGTCCTTTTCTGTGCATCATGTTTTTAAAATGCGAATGACCTGCCATGCTATTAAAATGATCTTTGATTAAAATGAGCGCCAATTGTGATGGGTTTTATATCTTTAGCAAGACCCGTTTTTTCATCAGCAATAACCTTAATTCCGGATAAAGTCCCTTTGCCTAATGCCGGAGACAAACGTTCTAAATTTGGCTGTTTTAAAAATTTATTTAATGCCGCATCTTTGTTCATTCCTATAACTGAATCGTAATCTCCACACATGCCGGCGTCAGTTTGATATGCGGTTCCGTGGTTTAAAATTCTAAAATCATAAGTAGGAACATGACTGTGGGTTCCAACAACTAACGTTACCTGGCCATCAAGATAATGACCCATAGCCATTTTTTCACTAGTTATTTCAGCATGAATATCGACAATAATAAAGTCTACATCTTTACCTAATTTTAATGATTGTAATTTAAGAGAAATACAGTTGAAAACATCATCTGCTTTTTTCATATAAATATTTCCCATAATATTAATTACAGCAACTTTTTTATTATTTTTTAAAGGATAAATTTCACAACCTGATCCTGGAGTTCCTTCCATAAAATTTAATGGTCTTAATAATCTTTTTTCTTGGGATATAAAATCTGCTGTCTCTTTTTGATCCCAAATATGATTTCCAGAAGTAATTACATCAACACCGACTGAAAACAATTCATCACAAATTTTTTTGGTAATTCCATAACCCCCAGCTGCGTTTTCTCCATTTACGATAACAAAATCTATTTCCTCATTAGCTTTTACTTTTGGTAATTCAGATAAAACTATATCCCTACCGGATCTGCCCACGATGTCCCCTAAAAATAAAAAATTCATTGAATATTTAAAAATCCTTTTTCTGTGAAAACGGCATCCAAACAAAAGTCTGTTTTTAATGTTTTTAGTTTGTCTTTTTTTTGAAATGAAAAACCAATTCCAATTGTTCTAAATTTTTTTTTAGTTTTATTTAACATGTTAAAATATTTATCATAATATCCAGATCCATAACCGAGCCTATTACCATATTTATCAAAAGCTAACAGCGGAACTAAAAAAATGTCCGGTATTATAGTTTTAGAATCTAAAAACGTTTGTGGTATTCCATATTTATTTAATTGCAAAACATCACTCGAATTCCATTCTTTAAACTCCATCAATTCACTATCTTCATAAATAAATGGTAGCGACAATGAGATTTTTTTTTTAAATAATAATGTATTTAAAATTTTTAAATCTAATTCAAAATTTATAGAATAATAAGAACCTACAGTACTATTTTTATATCTCGCAATCTCTGAAAGTAAGGGACCAAAATTTTTTTCTTTTAGGTTAAAATATTTATTCTTTCTTAAGGAAAAAGAAGACTTCCTTAACTGTTCTTTCATTAAAATTAATTAATCTTTTCTAGAAAATTATTTATTGAATTTGAAACTTTTTCTAAAGATTCTGAATAATTGTTTTCATTGTCTGAAATTTTACTTTTAAGTTCTTGCAACTCTGATTGAAGATTCTTAATTTCTTTTTCTCTATCTTCTTTATATAAAATTGATAAATTTTTAATTTCTTTAAATCTTTCAAGTAAACTTTTGTTCTGATTTTTAAGCTTTTCTATAGATTCTTTAATAGTGAACATCTCATCAATAACTTGGATCGAACTGATTAATAAGAGTTTACTTTCGCCAATATTTCCAAGATCATTTTTAAGTTGTTCAAATTTTTCATTTAAATGTAGAGATAATTTTTCTAACTCCTGCTCCTGTCCGTCTTCGCAAGAGAGGATGTAATCTCGATTATTAAATTTAACAGTAACGTTTACCATTTCTCATATTCTCCTAACATTGCATCTGTCTCTTGGCTTAATTCATCAATTTTTTTTACAAACATTTTTTTATTTTTTAATATTTGCTCCAATTGTTCTTTTGTTGATTGCAATTCACTTTGAACAGAACTTACCTCTTCTTTCAAATTTTTATTTGTATTTTCAGTTTCCGTAATTTTATATCTGGACTCTTCTAACTCGGCTTCTTTTTTAATTAACTCATCTTTTATGGTTTGGTTTTCTTTTTCTATTAGATCGATTTTATTTAATAGTTCATGATTCCCCGAATCTTGATTATTTAGTTTTTGCTCAAAAACTTTTAACTCATTAATAATGCCATCTTTTTCTTGCTCTAGATTTTTAGACTTTTGATGCAATTCTTCTTTTTCTTTTTCTAGTTGGGAGCTTAATTTTTTTAGATAACTGCTTTCTTCCTTAGAGTTTTTAATTAAATCTGCGATTGAATCTAGTTTAGTTAAAGTTTCGAATAGCTGTGTTTCTTTATTTTTTAAATTCATTAAACTGAAAAAAATTGTTTAATTTGCATCTTAAACATAATAATAATTCCTGCAATCCAAGTCTACCTATGTTTCATGGCAAAAAATAATTACTCAGATCTAGCTAATGCAATAAGATTTTTATCAATTGACGCAGTGCAAAAAGCAAATTCTGGTCATCCTGGTATGCCTATGGGCATGGCTGATGTGACGACGATTCTTTTTCATGAATTTTTAAAGTTTAATCCTCATAATCCTTCTTGGTTTAATAGAGATAGATTTGTTCTATCAGCAGGTCATGGATCGATGTTACTTTATTCTGCTTTATATTTATCTGGTTACAAAACTATTAATATTGAAAATATTAAAAATTTTAGACAATTAGATTCTATTTGCGCTGGGCATCCTGAGTATGAAAAAGATTCTGGAATAGAAACTACCACTGGTCCTTTAGGACAAGGCATAGCTAATGCTGTTGGTTTTGCTTTAGCTGAGGAAATTAATAGAGAAAAATTTGGTGATAAAATTTGTAATCACAAAACTTATGTTATTGCAGGTGACGGTTGTTTAATGGAAGGCATTAGTCATGAAGCGATGAGTCTTGCCGGACATCTTAAGCTTAAAAACTTAATTTTATTTTTTGATAACAATTCTATTTCTATAGATGGAAATACAAATCTTAGTATTTCTGATGATTATAAAAAAAGATTTGCTTCTTATAATTGGGATTTAATTGAAATTAATGGTCATGACTATAATCAAATTTCAAAGGCTATTAGTAAAGCGCAGACAGCAAAAAAACCAACTGTTATATCTTGCAAAACTATCATTGGTTATGGCTCACCCAACAAAAGTAATACCGCATCTGTTCATGGAAGTCCTTTGGGAAGCGCTGAAATTGAGTTGGTTAGAAAGAAATTAAAATGGTCATCACTACCATTTGAAGTGCCTGAAAATATTTTAAAAGAATGGAGAAAATTAATTATTAGTGGGAAAAAACATGAAGAAAATTGGAAAAAGAATTTTGATAAATTAGAAAAAAATAAAAAAGAAGAACTTTTAAGACTTAAGTCTGGTAACTTACCAAAAAATTTTAATGAGAAAATTGCTCAAATTAAAGATAAATTTTTTGAAAACTCAAAACCTACAGCTACAAGAAAATCGTCAGAAGCCTGCCTTGAAGCAATTACAACATTTATTCCAGAGCTAATAGGAGGTTCTGCAGATTTAACTGGTTCTAACAATACAAAATCATCATCGCAAAAAATAATTAAAGCAAATAATTTTAACGGAACATACATTCACTATGGAATAAGAGAGCATGGTATGTGTGGAATAATGAATGGTTTGGCTCTAGATCAAAGTACCATTCCTTATGGCGGAACATTTTTAATATTCTCAGATTATTGCAAACCTTCAATTAGATTGGCCGCTTTAATGAAACAAAGAGTTATATATGTATTAACTCATGACTCTATTGGTCTTGGAGAGGACGGTCCAACACATCAACCAATAGAACAACTATTTAGTTTGAGATCAATTCCTAATTTAAATGTATTTAGACCAGCTGACTCCATAGAAACTTTAGAATCTTGGGAGCTAGCTTTAAAATCTAATTCCTCTCCTAGCGTTCTTGCTCTTACAAGACAAGATTTGCCAATGGTAAGAAAAAAAGAATCTAAAGAAAACTTAACTCAATATGGCGGTTACATATTAAGCGATTCAAAAAAAAGCAATTGCAATCTGACAATAATTGCTACTGGATCGGAAGTAGAAATTGCTTTGGAAGTTCAAAAAAAACTGAATGAAAAAAATATAGAATCGAAAGTTGTTTCTATGCCTTGTTTAGAACTATTTGAAAAACAATCTCAAGAATATAAAAATAAAATTTTAGGAAAAAACTCTTTTAGAGTAACTATCGAAGCTGGGATTACAATGGGCTGGGAAAAATATACTTCTAATGGAATTTCTTTTGGGATTAATTCATTTGGGAAAAGCGCTCCATACAAACAAATATATAAACATTTTGGTCTTACTTCTGAAAATATTGTCTCTGAAATCACGAAAAATTATAAATAATCAAGTTTATCAATGAATAATCTAAATACGCTACCAGGGAATGAAGATATTAAAGATAAAATTATTTTTTTGAAAGTAGATTTTAATATTCCAATAAAAGACGGCAAAGTAATTGACGATACAAAAATCGTTAAAATGAAAGAGATTATTAATAAGCTACTATCTAGAAAAACTAAAATTATTTTATGCTCTCATTTAGGAAGACCTCAAAAATATGGTAATGAAGGATTGTCTCTAGAACAAGTCAAAAATAGATTAGAAAATATTTTTAAAAAAGACATAGTCTTCTTAAATAATTATTTAAATAAAGAAACTAAAGACAATATAAAAAAATCNAATAAGGAACTGTTTCTTCTTGAAAATATTAGGTTTCATAAAGAAGAAGAAAATAATGACTCTAAATTTTCAAAACAATTGGCTAGTATTGCTGATATCTATATAAATGAAGCGTTTTCTTGCTCTCATCGAGCTCATGCGTCTGTAACCGGAATAACTAAATTTATAAGATCCTACGCAGGAGAAACAATTATTAATGAATTAAATTCTTTAGAGAAAATTTTTAATAAATCAAATAGACCAGTAACTTGTATTATTGGTGGTTCAAAAATATCTACTAAAATTGATTTAATTTCTAACTTAATTAAAAAAGTAGACTTTATGATTATTGGCGGAGCAATGGCTAATAACTTTATAAAATATAACAATTTTAAGATTGGAAAATCTTTATTTGAGCCACATAAAGAAGAAACTATAAAAGAGATTATCTCTGCGGCTCATGAAAATAACTGCAAACTAATAATTCCAGAGGATGTAATTGTTTCAGCTAATGAAAATATAGCTGGAAAAAATAAAAGTTTATCCGAAATAGAATCTAATGATATTATTTTTGATATTGGTGCTAATACTATAAAAAATATTGGTAAAATTATTAATTCATCAAAAACCCTACTGTGGAATGGTCCGCTAGGATTTTTTGAAAGAGATTTTTTTGCTAGTGGAAGTAACGAAATTGCAAAATTAATTAAAATAAATACCCAAAAAAAATTATTAACATCTATAGCTGGCGGTGGAGATACTGCTGCTGCAATCAAGAAAGCAAAAGCTGAAGATGGATTTAGCTACATCTCAACTGCAGGTGGTGCTTTTTTAGAATGGCTTGAAGGAAAAATACTTCCTGGACTAAAAGTCCTTGAAAAATAATTTTTAAATAACTAAAAGATTAGTTCTATGAATAGCATCGAGTCTATTGCTCTTGCAATGGTAGAAAAAGGTAAAGGAATTTTAGCAGCTGATGAAAGCAACAGCACAATGACTAAAAGATTAGATTCTGTAAAAATTCCCTCTACAGAAGCAAATAGATTAAATTTTCGAGAAGCTCTTTTTACATCAAAAAAAATTAAAGATTTTATAAGTGGAATAATCTTGTTTGACGAAACAATAAAACAAACTTCTTCTAGCGGCAAAACTATTTCAAAAATATTGAGTGACCAAGGAATTATTCCTGGAATTAAAGTTGATAAAGGAGTTAAGCCACTTGCTTTATCAAATGATGAAAAAATTACTGAGGGTTTGATGGTCTTAAAGAAAGATTAATTGAATATTATAAATTAGGTGCACGATTTACTAAATGGAGAGCCGTTTACGATATATCAAATATCTATCCATCAAAAATTTCAATAGTTGCAAACGCACACGCTCTAGCTAGATACGCAGCTATTGTTCAAGAAACAAATATGGTTCCGATTGTAGAACCTGAAGTTTTAATGGATGGCAATCATGATATTAAAAAATGTTACGACGTAACTACTGCAGTATTAAATGAGTGCTTTAACCAACTAACTATTCATAAAGTAAATTTGAGAGGAATAGTGTTAAAACCAAACATGATATTAAATGGTTCTGAATCTGGAAAAAAAAATATAAGTAATGAGGTTGCTGAAAAAACCCTTGATTGCATAAAAAGAAATGTTCCAAAAGAAGTTCCTGGAATAGCTTTTCTTTCAGGTGGACAANGTGAACTTGAAGCAACTGAAAACCTAAATTCTATTAATAAAATTAATGATACAAAATTTGCATTTACATTTTCATACGGAAGAGCACTTCAGCAAAGTGCATTAAAAACTTGGGCAAAAAATATTAATGACAAAACTACTGTGCAAGCTGTATTCGATGCAAGATCTGAAATGAATAGTCTTGCCTCAATTGGTAAGTGGAAATTAGATTTAGAAAAAAAAGCGGCCTAATTTATTGAGTAAATTTCTTTACTTAATTTCTCCTGAAAAAATTACTAATCATAAAATATTTCTTAGAAAACTAGAGCTTGTTTTTACAAGCAATATTATAAAATTTTTTCAACTTAGAATTAAGAATCAAAAAAGAGAAAAAATTATAGCACTCGGGAAAAAAATTATAAAACTTACTAGAAAATATAAAGTTAATTTTATTATAAATGATGATCCTTACATTACAAAAATATTAAATGCTGACGGCTGTCATCTTGGTCAGCAAGACATGTCTATTAACTTTGCAAAAAAAATATTAAAAAAAAATTCAATTATTGGAATAACTTGTCACAACTCTAAAATACTTGCTTCTAAAGCTTTTGCTAATAAAGCAAGTTATGTAGCTTTTGGTGCTTTTTATCCAACAAAAACTAAGAAAGTAAAGTACAGAGCCAAATTGAGTTTAATTAGATGGGCCAAAAAGAATATTAAAAAACCTATTGTTGCCATAGGAGGGATTAATCAAAAAAATTATGAAAAAATATTAAATGCTGGCGCAAATTATATAGCTTGTTCGGCCAGTATATGGAAAAGTGACATAAAAAATCCATTAACCGCTGTAAACATGTTTAAAAAATAGATATACGTTCTCAGAATAAATATGAAAATTTTAGGATCAGACATCAGAGTTGGCAATATTATTGAATATAAAAATGATCTTTGGAAGTGCCTTAAAAACCAAACATCAAATCGTGGAAACCTTCGATCACACAATCAAGTAGAGCTTAAAAGTATTACTAAAGGAACAAAATTAAATGAAAGATTTAGAGCAGACGAAACAGTTGAAAAAGCAAGTCTAGAAGAAAAAAAATTTCAATTTTTATATTCAGCAAACGACGAGTTTTTTTTTATGGATAGCGAAAATTTCGAACAAATTTCAATCAACAAAACACTTGTTGAAAATTGTGAAAAATTATTAAAAGAAAATTTAGAAGTTACTATTGAATTTTATCAAGAAAAACCATTGAGCGTTATATTGCCTAGATCTGTAGAATATGAAATTCTTGAAACAGACTCTGTTGTCAGAGGACAAACTGCTTCCAGCTCTTTTAAACCAGCAACTATTCAAAACGGTGTTAAAATAATGGTTCCCCCATTTATAGACCAGGGTGATAAAATAATCGTTGATACAGAAACTCAAGAGTATTTAAAAAAAGTTAGCTAATGCCTTTATTATCGGCAAATCTAAACATTATGGAGAAGGCTTGTAAAAAAGCATCTAAACTCCTAATTCGTGATTTTGGTGAAGTTGAAAAATTACAAGTATCAAAAAAAGGCCCTGGAGATTTTGTTACAAATTCAGACAAGAGAACTGAAAAGATAATTATAAACGAACTATCTCTTGCTAGNCCAGATTATTCATTTCTAGCTGAAGAAAGTGGCTCATCTGGNAAAAGNANNGAATTTAGATGGATTATTGANCCAATCGATGGAACAACAAATTTTTTACACGGCATTCCTTATTTTGCAATTTCAATAGGTCTNGAAAAAAATAAAGAAATTATATGTGGCATGATCTTTAATCCTATAACTAATGAAATGTTTTATGCTGAAAAAGGTAAAGGTGCATATTTAAATAATTCAAGAATTCGCGTTTCATCAAGAAAAAATATTGATGAATGCGTTCTTCTTACCGGTGGACCTATTCTTTCTTATAAAAATAAAGAAATATTTTTTAAAGAGTATGAATCTGTTAGCAGAAGAGTTGCAGCAACTAGGAAGTTTGGTAGCTCAGCGTTGGATCTTGCTTATCTTGCTAGCGGGAGGTGTGATGCGGTATGGGAAAGAAACTTAAATTATTGGGATGTTGCGGCTGGAATTGTAATCGTTAAAGAAGCAGGTGGAACAGTAACTGATTTTAAAGGCGGAGATAAATATATTGAAGATGGAAATCTGCTAGCTACAAATTCGAAAATAGATAAAGATCTTATTGCTTTGCTTGCATAAATTCCTAAATGTTAAAAATTCTAATTTTTTTATTTCTTGATGTTCTTGCTTTTAGCGGAGTTTTAATCTCAACTTTACCTTTTCTAATTCATGAGTACGGTGGTAATATTCTTTTAATAACAATAATTTTTGGATCGTTTTCATTTTTTCAATTCTTTACATCTCCGTTTTGGGGAAGTTTATCAGATAGATTTGGTAGAAAACCACTTATCATCTTAAATTGTTTTGCAGAAATTTTAGCTAATATAATTTTGGCAATTAGCGGAAGTTTATTAATGATATTTTTATCAAGAATTATTGCAGGTTTATTTAAAAACAACGTTTCTGTAGTAACTGCCTATATCGCAGATATTACCACTAAGAAAAACCGAACTAAAGGAATGGGTTTGTTCGGTGTTGCCTTTGGTTTAGGATTTACAGTAGGTCCATTGCTTGGTGGATTAGTTGCTGGATCTAATTTTACTATTATGACGCTTGCAAATGTTGCCTGGATTGCATGTGCAATTAATATTTTTAATTTATTATTTGTAACTTTTTTTTTAAAAGAATCTAAGAAATCTTTCAATAATTTTTCAATAAAAAATTCTTTTAGTAAAATTTATTTACAATTTAAATTAATGAAAAAAAAAGTATTACTTCCATTCTTTTTAATTATATTCATAGTTTATTTTGGATTCTCTGGAATGGAAGGAATATTTGCGATCTGGATAAAGGAAACTTTTACATGGGGTCCAAAAGAAGTTGGAATAGTTATGCTGTATGCTGGCTTAAGTCAGATTTTAGTTCAAGGATTTATTTTAAGAGTATTATTAAAATTTTTTAATGAGTCTCAATTAATAAAAAGTGGAATTTTATTTTTAATCTTTGGTTTTTTGTTAATTCCAACCTCTAATATTTATTTAGTACCAGTTGCAATATTTTTTTTATGTTATGGAATTGGTGTAACCAATCCTTGTTTGAATAGTTTGGTTTCTAAAAAATGTTCTGAAAATGAAAGAGGATTTGCTTTGGGTGCTGCTTATTCTGCTCAATCCATCTCTAGATTTATTGGCCAACCAACGGCCGGTATTTTATTTTTATTTTTTGGTAAAGATATGCCTTTCTATGTAAACTCAACAATTCTTGTTCTAACAATAATACTTTATTTATCTTTGATTAAAAAAGTTANNAAATAAGGACTTTGTTCACTAAGAAGTGTTGTCTATTTATCTAATTTTGTTATAAAAACTTTCTTCTAAAATTATGAAAGAAAAAATACANCCAAAAACACATAAGATAAAAGTTGTAATGACTGACGGTAGTCAATTTGAAACTTTATCNACTTGGGGAAAAGAAAATGATGTTATGAAATTGGATATCGATCCAATATCTCATCCTGCTTGGACGGGCGGTTCGCAAAAAATTATAGATAAAGGAAGAATAAGTAAATTTAATAAAAAGTTTGAAAATCTTACAATTAAAACACCTAAAAAATAAATATTTATGTTAGACAAACCCTTAATGCCTAAAGCTACGGCGGTATGGTTGCTTGAAAATACGAGTCTTACTTTCAAACAAATAGCAGATTTCTGTCAACTTCATGAACTTGAAATTAAAGGAATAGCAGACGGTGATGTTGCTGTTGGAATAAAAGCATACAATCCGATACTAGCAAATCAGTTAACAAGAGAAGAAATCGAAGAATGCAGCAAAGATCCTAACAAATCATTATCTATAAATAAAAAAGTATTAGATTACGAAATTAAAACTGTTGTCGGTCCAAAATACACTCCTCTTTCAAAAAGACAGGATAGACCAGACGCAATTGCTTGGTTGATAAAAAATTACCCACAGTTATCTGAGGGACAAATTTCAAAACTTGTTGGAACAACAAAAAATACTGTGGAATCAGTTAAAAGTAGAAAACATTGGAATACTTCAAATATTACACCTAAAGATCCTGTGGCTTTAAACTTATGTACTCAAAGCGATCTACAGAAAGCTGTAGAAAAAGCTAATAGAAAAGTTGAGAATCTAAAAAAAGCAAAATTGAAACTAGAAGCTAATAAGTAATCTAACTTATTTTATAATTAAATATGTCTTTTAATATAAAAAATAAATCTATTGTTTCTATAATTATGGGAAGCAAATCAGATTGGGCTACTCTTAAAAAAACTGCAGAAATCTTAAAAAAATTAAAAATTCAATACAGTATAAAAATTGTATCCGCTCATAGAACTCCTATGAGACTAGTAGAATTTGCTAAGTCTGCAAAAAAAAATAATATTGCAGTTATTATTGCTGGAGCTGGTGGCTCTGCTCATTTACCGGGAATGGTTGCTGCCATTACAGACTTGCCTGTTATTGGTGTTCCCATGGAAACAAAATCTTTAAAAGGATTAGACAGTTTATTATCAATCGTTCAAATGCCCTTTGGAATTCCAGTCGGGACTGTTGCTATCGGAGAAACCGGAGCAAAAAATGCTGCGCTATATGCTGCTTCAATCTTAAGTCTTAATAATAAAAAAATTGCAAACAACTTAAGAATATGGAGAAATAAACAAACTCTATCAGTCAAGAATAGCCCCAAGAAATGAATAAAAAAACCTTTACCCTTGGAATATTTGGGGGCGGTCAATTAGGAAAATTCTTAGTTCAATCAGCAAAGAAACTTAATATCAGAACTTTTGTATTTACTGACAGTGTCGATTCACCTGCTATTTACTATTGTGATGATTTTATTATCTCAAGTTATGAAAATAAAAAAAAATTAGATTTTTTTATAAAAAAAATTGATTTAGCGACTTTTGAATTCGAAAATATCCCTTTTAAAACCCTTGATTATGTTGAAAAAAAAATCAATGTTAGCCCAAAACCAACTATTATAAAAATTCTTCAAGATAGATTAAAAGAAAAAACTTTTTTAAATTCAATAGGAATAAAAACAACAGAATTCTACTATTTAAAAAAAGTAGATAAAAAAAAATTAAGCAATAACTTTTTCCCAGCATTAGTAAAAACAATAAGACTTGGATACGATGGTAAAGGCCAAGTTTTTTTTAAAAATAAGAAAGATTTTTTAAAATATTCTTTTAAAAATAAAGAATACATCATTGAAAAATTGATCAATTTTAAAAAAGAAATTTCCGTTGTTATAAGCAGATACAAAGAAAAGAGTGTTTCATTTGATGCTTTTGAAAATCTTCATAAACATCAAATACTCCAAAAATCTCATGTCCCAGCAAACA
>B570J29606_1000036_pt1 | contig 14279 bp, 11 predicted proteins | sample LakMenEpi27Jul12_FD_29606 | JGI IMG/M metagenome (IMG submission 29606) | reverse complement strand
GGACTACAAATCATTGATATTAGCAACCCCACAACCCCTATCCTCAAAGGCAATTATAATACTTCTGGCAATGCTTATGGTGTGCAAGTTGTGGGTAACTACGCTTATGTAGCTGATGGTGGTTCAGGACTACAAATCATTGATATTAGCAACCCCTCTACCCCCACACTCAAAGGCAATTATGATACATCTGGCAGTGCTAATGGTGTGCAAATTGTGGGTAACTACGCTTATGTATCTGATGGAGGTTCAGGATTACAAATCATAGACATTAGCAACCCCACAAACCCCACCCTCAAAGGCAATTATAATACTTCTGGCAATGCTAATGGTGTGCAAGTGGTGGGTAACTATGCTTATGTTACTGATTCTTTTTCAGGACTACAAATCATTGATATTAGCAACCCCACAAACCCCACCCTCAAAGGGAATTATGATACACCTAGCGATGCTATAGATGTGCAAGTAGTGGGTAACTATGCTTATGTAGCTGATTCTTATTCAGGACTACAAATCATTGATATTAGCAACCCCACTACTCCCACACTCAAAGGCAATTATAATACTTCTGGCAATGCTTATGGTGTGCAAGTTGTGGGTAGCTACGCTTATGTCGCTGATGTTATAGGTGGTTTAAAGATTATTAATGTCAGTGAGTTTAATAACGAAAGCTTCACCACCACACCCCAACAAGATATCATAGATGCTCAAGATGGAGACGACACCATCACCAGCACATGGGCCAATTTACAACAAAACGACACGATCAAAGGTGGTAATGGCACAGATACCTTAATTATCACCGGAGGAACAGTTAATGATCTTATCTCCATAGATACCAGTAACACCACCAATCAATTAGATATTCCAGGGACAACAGTATTCGGATTTGAACGCTTTGATTTAACTAGCTTTACAGGTACAGTCAGTTTTGATGGTACTACTGGTAATGATTGGGTTAAAGGTGGTACAGGAAACGATGATTTAACCGGTGGAGACGGTAATGACACTCTGAACGGGGGAACAGGTATAGACTTTTTAAGTGGTGGAGATGGTAATGACTATCTGAACGGGGGAACAGGTGCAGATTTATTAATCGGTGGTAAAGGAAATGATACCTTTGTCGTAGACGATATTGGTGATATCATTGCTGAAGGTTTAAATGCTGGAATAGATACAGTTGAATCTTCTATCACTTGGACATTAAAAACCAACTTAGAAAACCTGACTTTAACCGGAATAACCGCTATTAACGGTACAGGTAACACCCTCAATAATACCCTCATCGGTAACACTGGCAACAACACTCTTAATGGTGGTTTAGGAAATGATACCCTCAATGGTGATTTAGGTAATGATACCCTCAATGGTGGTGTTGGTAACGATTCCTACTATGTGGACAATACAGCAGATACCATTACAGAATTAGTAGGACAAGGAGTAGATAGCATTTTCAGCACCGCAGCAACTTATACTCTCAGCGCCAATGTAGAAAACCTAACGTTACAGGGAACAACCGCTATTAATGGTACAGGTAACACCCTCAATAATATCATTACAGGTAACGCAGCCGATAACGTTCTCACAGGTGGTACGGGTGCAGATACTTTAATTGGTGGCGCTGGTAATGACTCCTATTATGTGGACAATACAGCAGATACCATTACAGAAAATGCTAATGAAGGAACAGATAGCGTTTTCACAACTGTAACCTATACCTTAACCACCAATACCGAAAACCTAACGTTACAGGGAACAACCGCTATTAACGGTACAGGTAACACCCTCAATAATATCATTACAGGTAACACTGGTAATAACGTTCTCACAGGTGGTACGGGTGCTGATACTTTAATTGGTGGTGCTGGTAATGATTCCTATTATGTGGACAATACAGCAGATAGCATTACAGAAAACCTGAATCAAGGAACTGATATTGTTTTCAGCAGTGTAACTTACACCCTCACCACCAACCTAGAAAACCTGACTTTACAAGGAACAACAGCGATTAACGGTACAGGTAATGACCTCAATAACAGCATTACAGGTAATACAGCAGCTAACATTCTCACAGGTGGTTTAGGAAATGATACCCTCACTGGTAATGCAGGTGCAGATACTTTAATTGGTGGTAAAGGTAACGATAGCCTGTATTTAGGTTTAAACGATAATGCTGTAGATAACGTTAATTACGTTCTTGGTGATGGTACAGATACAGTTTATCAATTTGTGCGCGGTGTCGGTGGTGATAAACTGAACTTTACAGGTATTGCCAATTTTGATGTGATTACGTCAGGTACTTCTACATTAGTACGAGTTGGTGATGGTATTGGTGGTAATACTGGTTTTGGTACTGGTCAGTTATTAGTGACCTTATCAGGGACATCTGGATTTACCAGCGCCAATGCGAATATCAACCTCTTTGGCGGTAATTTCCTATTTAACTAGTTTGTAGTTTATCTACCCAGTCGGTTTTAACCAAGTTTAGATTCGTAGATTGGGTTATCCGCCTTAGCGTTGCGAAGCAATAGCATGAAACCCAACGCATTTGTTGGGTTGCGCTGTCGCTTAACCTAACCTACAAAAAACGTATTATCTACCCAGTCGGTTTTAACCGACTTTAGCTATCAGACAGGGAATTTATTCCCTGGCTTCTTCCTTGCTGATAAATAAAATTCAAAAGCATTATGTTTCGCATAAAAACGCAAAAACGCCAACCGAAAAAAAGAGATTTTAGGTATTGACAAACAATTTTAAAAATGTTATCATGAGTTTGATAAGGAAGAACTATCTTGCGATAATAATAAATAAAACGACAAGATCCCCGACTTCTTGAAGAAGTCGGGGATCTGATTGATTCAAAATCAACCCTTACAGCATAGGTACAAATTGAGACTTATCAGGTACTTCCGCGTACTCAGCCACGATTTGTCTAAGTTCGTCACCATTAATGGTTTCTTTTTCAATCAACAAATCAACTAAACGATCTGCAAGACTACGATGATCACGCATGATCTGTTTAGCGTTAGTATAGCATTCTTCCACAATCATTCTGACTTGAGCATCAATGCGACAAGCGATCGCTTCAGAATACTCAGAACGAGTTGTCCAGTCACGACCCAGGAACACTTCACCCTGTTGGCTTTCCAGAGATAAAGGACCCAAATCAGACATTCCAAATCGTGTTACCATTTGTCGTGCCATTCCTGACAACTGCTGTAAATCTCCACCAGCGCCAGTTGTAACTTCTGCTGCGCCAAAAATTACTTCCTCAGCAGCCCGACCACCTAAAGCCCCTGTAATTCTGGCTTTTAGCTGAGAACGGCTAATTAAACCTTGTTCTTCATTAGGCATAAACCAAGTTAAACCCTGGGCTTGTCCTCTGGGAATCAGAGTCACTTTTTGTACCGGGTCATGGTCTTTGAGTAAAGTCCCCACCAAAGCATGGCCGATTTCATGGTAAGCAATCAGACGCTTACTCTTGCTATCCACCAGGGGAGTACCTTCCATACCAGCAACTACCCGATCAACAGCATCATCAATTTCTAGTAAAGTGATGCCTTCCTTGCGTCTTCTCGCTGTGAGAATCGCGGCTTCGTTGAGGAGGTTAGCTAAATCTGCACCGGTAAATCCAGGAGTCCGGCGAGCGATCGCTTCCAAAGATACGCTAGGATCTAATTTCTTATTTCTAGCATGAACTTGTAATACTTCCAAACGGCCTTTAATATCCGGTGCATCTACAGTTACTTGTCTATCAAAACGACCAGGACGTAATAAAGCGGCATCTAGGACATCAGGACGGTTAGTAGCAGCAATAATAATAATGCCAGTATTGCCTTCAAANCCATCCATTTCTGTTAATAATTGGTTGAGGGTTTGTTCCCGTTCATCATTCCCACCACCAATACCAGCACCCCGTTGACGACCNACNGCGTCAATTTCATCAATAAAGATAATACANGGAGCGTTATCTTTCGCTTTCTTAAACAAGTCACGGACACGGGAAGCACCCACACCCACAAACATTTCCACAAATTCCGAACCAGAGATACTGAAGAAAGGCACACCAGCTTCACCAGCAATGGCTTTTGCCAGTAAAGTTTTACCAGTTCCTGGAGGTCCAACCAATAGTACACCCTTGGGAATGCGAGCGCCCACAGCAGTGAATTTCTCAGGTTGCTTGAGGAAAGTGACAACTTCTTGTAATTCTTCCTTCGCTTCTTCAATTCCCGCTACATCATCAAACTTCACCCCTGTTTTCGCTTCCATTTGGAAACGAGCGCGGGACTTGCCGAAATTCATCGCTTGTCCAGGACCACCGGGAAGATTATTAGAGCGCCGGAACAAAAAGAACAAGCCAGTAATCAATAAAACTGGGAAAATTAAATTACCCAAAAGTCCCCAGATTGCCCCATCATTTCGGAGGGGATGGGCATCAAAACTGACTTGCTTTTCTTTGAGCTTTTGAATTAATTCAGGAGCATTCACGGGCAAATCTACCCGCCAGCGTTGGGTGCGATTTTCGATGTCTTGGTCATTAGCTTCGATAATTGCGGTTCTACCACCATCGTATAAATCCACATTGGTAACGCGGTCTGCATCCAAGTATTCCAAAAAGCGCCCATAGGTCATACGGGTATTGGCGGCATTTTTGCCCGTGTCCGCAGGAGCGCCTGCAAAAGCCCCTTGCCAGAAGAAAAAGCCAATTACCAAAGCCAGCACAGACCAAAGTGCTACGACTCTCCAGGAGAATTTCATCTTTAATTTGCCTTTAGATACTAATATGACTGCTTTTGTAACGGATGTTTATAAATCCATTTTGTAATTTGAGCCATAAAGCGTCGGTTTGCTTATGGCAGATTCATGAAGTTTGTCTAGAATCTTAATTAAATTTAACCTAATTCTCATACTAATACCAATTAAAAATTAAAAATTAAAAGTTAAATATTCCCAAAACCAGACCCAGTAAGGATTTGGGGCTAATTTATATTTTGCTATCTCTATTACTAATTTTATGCTGGACTGCACAGGATCACCAAATTCATTTATATTATTCATGCTTCAAAGCTCAATATAACGCAGAGGTTATGGAGTATGAACCACGAAGAAACGAAGAAGCGAAGGTAAGAGTTTTAGAGAGATTTTTCTTGCTGGGTGATAGTGTCATCGCTGATCTTGTAACTAATCATCGTTTAAAATATAGTAGACTTCTTGTGGAAATTGCTATGAAACCATAGGAAGTACAAATAGCTTTGAGACTATCAATTAATTCTTTAATTTTACTGGCAAAATCTAAACTGTCTAAATGCTGCATAGTTGAGAATCTATATCTAAAAAGATAATTCTTGAAATAACTCTATCAAAGGCAAATTAAAATTAGGAATAACATCTTCTCCATCAAGACTATCTTCCAATTGCAAAAGCTGGGATGGCTTAGGTTTGCGATAAACTAATACACATTCTTCATCTGGCAATATCACCCATGCTAAACGAGTTCCATTTTCAAAATATTCTACTAATTTATTATGAATTTCTTCAAAAGTATTATTAGGAGAAATAATTTCTACAGCTAAATCAGGAGCGCCATCAAAAAAACCTTTGGGTAATCGCTTTAAACCTGGCAATCTTTCCTTGGAAATAAAAGCAAGATCGGGTGATCTTTTGTTACCAGTTTTCATTTTAAAAGCAGTGCTAGAATCACAAGTTATTCCGAGTTTATGATCACGCACAAAGCCTGTTAAAAAATATCCAAGAGTTAGAGCTAAGTAGCCATGTTCTACACCTGAATTTGCGACTATAATTAGCTCTCCATTCACATATTCATAAAGATTATCATTTTCTTGCAATAACATAAATTGCTCATCTGTTAAAGCCTGATGATTAGCTAAAGGTTGAATTAATTCTAAATTTGTGATTGCAGCTTGTGTCATTAGATTTAACTCCACAGATGAAACGCTATATCAATGATTATATACTTAATTAACAGATCCCCGACTTCTAACACTAATTCATAATTTATTGACATCATTATCCTCAAAACGGCTTAATCGTTCGATTCCATCGGTAGGGATTTAGCACTGCTAAACCCCTACAAATCTAGGTTTTTCCTAACCGTGTTTAGTATAACAAAGAAGTAGGGAATCTTATCCTGTTTATGCACTAATTCTAGTGTACTCGTTGATATACTTTTTAACGATTAAACTAAGGCATATAAGGTGCATAATTCCTGTGTAGGAGAAAATGCGGAAGGTAGATTATACTATGATTAATAAACTTTACAGCATTAATGTCCATGAGCGATCGCCAACGGTTAGCAGATTTAAAGGAACTTCTGGATCTGCTTTATGAGAAGTTAGGGGAGTTTCAAATAGAGTTAATTGTTAACGCTAATACTCCTGCCAAGTTTGAACTAAAACAACGTATTAAGCGAGAAATTTTACCTAGTATTCGCCAATACGAAGTTGAATATTGGAATATTTACCCAAAAGAAGCAATTGTAATTTCTGATGAAGAGGCTACAACTCAATTGGTTCACCTAGAGCAAGCAGTCGAGTCTATTGAGCGCGTTTCCTCTAGTGAATACCCTGCCCAACTGATTCCATTACTACAAGACATCCGAACCAAGTTAAATGATTTGGACAAAACAGCCTCAGCTAAGTTGAAAGTAACTTTACCATTAATTCCGGCGATCGCTTCCTATGAATTAGAGATGGATACAGAGGGATTGATGTATCGAACTTGGAAGGCAATTCAAAGATTGGTAAGGCAGTAAATAATGTTAGAGGAAATAGAAGGACTAAAAAAATCTTTAGAGACGGAAAAGAAAACCAAAGTTAATTATTATGAACAAATTGCCTATTTTCGGCAAGAACTTTCAATTACCAGTAATTCAGTTCAAAAGTTTGAGCTTAGAAAGAGAATTGAAAATGCTGAAAAAGAAATTCAGAACATAGACAGCCAAATGGAGTCTTTACAAAAAGAAATTAGGGATATGGAGGAGAGATCAAAACTTACTCAAATCAAGCCTAATCCAGTTTTGATTTTGCCAAATATCCTGAATAATCGAATCCAAGAATCTAAAAAACCTAAAAAGTCTGAGCGTGTTCCAGAACCCATTACTATTATAGAGCCTATTATTTATGATCAAATTAAAGGGGATTATACTCTTCTGCATGAGTTACTAACAAATCAACAGTGGAAAGAGGCTGATTTAGAGACGACACAGATTTTTCTTAAAATAGCCAAGAGACAAAAAGCAGGTTGGCTAAGAGCTATAGATATTGCCAATATTTCCTGTTCAGATATTCTGATGATTGATCAACTGTGGCGAGATGCTAGTGGAGGTCAATTTGGTTTTAGTGTCCAAAGGAATATTTGGCTGAGTGTTGATGGTAAACCTGGTAAGTGTGAACGTCCAATCCTCGATGATTTTGGCGATAAAGTAGGTTGGCGAATTAATAATAATTGGCTAAAAAATTATGAAGAATTTAATTTTTATCTAGATGCTCCCCAGGGACATTTACCCTCTTTTAGATTTTCTGCGGCCATTGATCAATTTGTCACATGGCAAGAAAGCTTCAAACATTTTTTACCTCGAATAGAAACTTGTTTTTCAGGAGACATATAAAATGGTACTGATTCGCATTGAAGAAGATGAAATTGGAATTGTTTATAAAAAAATTGGTCGCTCCCTTCCTGCGGGTCGCCGAATTGCACTTAATGGAGAAATAGGTTGGCAAGCCGAGATTCTTCGCCCAGGTTGGCATCCCTATTTCCCTAATATCGAGATTCATAAGAGGAAGGCTATCCACATTGAAACTCATGAAATTGGTCTAGTTGAAGCTAAAGATGGTGCAAGTTTGTCCCCCGGACAAAATTTCGGAAAAGTTGTCGAATGCGATGACTTCAAAGATGCTAAGGCATTTATCAATAATGGCGGGCAAAGAGGAAAACAACGAGCTATTTTGAAGACTGGAACCCATTGGATTAACACAGAATTATTTTCTGTTGAAAAAGTAGAAGTTACTCGGATTCATAAAGACCAAGTTGGAATTGTTGAAGCTAGAGACGGTAAGCCACTGCCACCAGGTCGGACATTTGGTAAGGTTGTAGAGTCTAATAACTTTCAAGACCCTCAAGCTTTTGTTGATCATGGGGGTGAAAGTGGTAAGCAATTAGCAATTCTAACTCCTAGCATTTATTACATTAATACCAATATTTTTAAGATACAAAGGCAGTCGTGCGTTCGCATAAAAGCTGGTGAGATTGGTTTGGTTCGAGCTAGGTATGGTCAGCCTCTATCACCAGGTCGCACTTTTGGGAAAGTTGTGGAATGCAATAACTTTCAAGACCCTCAAGCTTTTCTTAATAATGGGGGGCAGAGTGGTAAGCAACTGGCAATTCTAACTCCTAATGACTACCAAATTAATACTGAATTATTTGAAATATCAATAGTTTCCGTCACTCATGTGCCTCCAGGTGAAATTGGTTTAGTCGTTGCTAATGATGGTGCGTCCAAACCAGAAGAGCGCATTTTCGGGAAAGTTGTCGAATCCCATAACTTTGAAGATGCTCAGTCCTTTATTAATAATGACGGTCAGAAAGGAAAACAATTGGCTGTTTTGACAGCAGGTGATTATCAAATAAATACTGATTTGTTTACTGTTATTACCACTGCTAATGCTGCCCAATACCATATAAATCCTCAGAATTTAAAAGTTTATACAGTTGGCAAAGATAAGATTGGAATTATTACTACTCTTGATGGAAAAACTCTTCCAGCAGGAGAAATTGCTGGCTCTATCATCACAGGTCATAACCATTATCAACAAGCAAATAAGTTTATCGAATTGGGAGGTTATAAAGGGTTACAGGAAGAGTTTTTGTCAGAAGGTTCTTGGAACTTAAACCCTTGGTTCGTTCAAGTTGAACAAGTACCATTAATTGAAATTCCTCCAGAGAAGGTTGGAGTGGTTATTTCTTATATTGGTAAAGTGACTAATAGTGAAGTGGCTGATAGTAATACTAATAATAGCTCCCGACTTGTAAATGAGGGATATAAGGGAGTGCAAAAGAAACCGCTTACACCAGACAAATATGCTATTAATACAAGAATCAAAAGTATACAGGTTGTTCCAACTAACGAAATTATTTTGAATTGGTCTAAATCTGACGAAAAACCAACTGAAAATTACGATAAAACTCTAGAACCTTTGAAGCTTCGTTCTAAAGATGGATTCACATTTAATATGCAAGTGACTCAAATTATTAGTATAGCACCGGAAGATGCTCCTATAATGATTCTACGAGTTGGCGCTCAATCGGGTGATATTTTGAAATTAGAGCAATCTAATTCTCTTCAAAAAGAGAAAGCTCCTGCAATCAGAAATTTGGTAACTAGAGTTCTAGGTCCAATGATTGACAGTTATTTTCGGATTTCTGCTCAGAATAATGAGGCTCTTGATTTTCTAGAAAAACGATTCGAGATTCAGCAGGAAGCCGCAGCTTATATTAAAGCTAAACTTAATGACTATGGCGTACAGTCAATTCAGACATTAATCACTGAAATTGATTTACCTGATGAATTAGAGGAAATATTAAAGCAGCGTAAACTTATGGAAGAACAAGCTAAGAATTATAAACAAGAGGAGTTAGCAGAAAGGCAACGTCAGGGTTTAATTGAACAACAGGTAAGAAACAAAGTTCAGGCTGCTGTTGTACAAGCCCAACAAAATGTAGAAATTGCCAGTTTTAATGCTAACGCAAACCTTATCAATGTACAATTAGAGGCACAGGCACAGCAAATCAAAGATAAAGTTGAATTAGACCGAAAAGAACGAGAATCGCAGATAGATGCAGATTACCAAAGGCAGATTAAAGATATCAGTATCAACGACTTTTGTGAAAAAGTTAAAATCCTTAGTCCAGAGATATATGCTCGGATTGAATTGGAAGGAAAATGGGCTGAAGCATTTGCTCAAGCAAAGATTAAGTTACCAGAAGTATTTATTGGTGGGGGTAACAGTAATTCTAATGGAGGAGATATAGTCCAAGCAAGTGCTATGCAGATGGCATTTCTAGAAGTGTTAAGAGATTCTTTAAAATCTACAAAAAAAATTAACCAAATTGATATACCACAACAACGGGAAACCCTACCACCCGCCGATGATCCCTGGTAATGATTGATGTTAGGAAGTGCTAATATTTCACTCATTATCCACTGTAGTGAGTGAGACTCAGTTTAATTATTCTAGTTTCCAATAAGGATATAAATGTGTCGAACAAAGCCAATTTGAATGCCTTACAAAAATTTTTAATCTGGTCTGCTGGTGCAAATCATGAAATCTTGGCGCGAGAAATTTGCTTAACAGAAAGATATAAATATGAATCAATTGGCACAACTGTTGTCTTAACTTCAATAATGGCTTTCTTCTCAGGAGGATATGCACTTTTTACCGTTTTTAATTCTGTTCCAGTTTCAATTGCTTTAGGCGCTGCTTGGGGCTGTACAATTTTTAACCTAGATCGCTTTTTCATATTAACTGCAAATAAGGGAAAAACTGATTCAAGATGGCAATTCTTAATGGCATCTATTCTTCGGCTAAGTATAGCAGTTTTATTAAGCTTGGTAGTTACTAAACCTCTTGAATTAAGGCTATTCGAGAGAGAAATCAACCAAGAAATCAACCAAGGAAAAATTGACGGACAAAGACAAGAGAGAAAAAAGCAGCAAGAAGAATTAGAAAACACCCCAGAGTCAAAAAGAATAAATGAAATAAATGTAGAGATTCGGAGTTTAGGAGAAGAGAGAAAAAACCGTAACGATGATTTACAGAAAGCACGTCCAGATGTTATCAAAGAATGGCAAGGTATAACAGGTAAACGTGGAAAAGGTGATCTTTATAATGCGAAAAAAGAGGTTGAGGAAAAATTAGAGCAAGAGGTAAATACATTAGACAATAGGTTACGAAATTTAGATGAGGAAAAGAAAAATCTCACAGAAGAGCAAAGGTTAAAATTTGGAAAATTTATACCTGATCCAGATGTATCTCAACAGACCAAAAGAAAAGAGCAATCTAGCAGCCTTTTAGAGAGACTTTCTGCTTTAGAGAGATTGTCCAAGAGAGATCCTACTGTTGCTGCAACTAATCTATTGACAACTATTTTATTTATTATAATTGAAATTTCTCCTATTTTGGTGAAAATACTCTCTAAACAAGGACTTTATGAAGAACTTCTTGAAAAAGAAAATAAATATAAAACTAGCCAAGAAAAACTTTATAGAATTAAAGAAAAAGAAATATTAAAATTAGAAGAATTGAAGTATTTAGAGTTAAAAATCGAAGTTTTAATTATAGAATATCTTCGACTCAAAGAAAGAAATAAAGAGAAGCTAGAAAATATAGGAATTGATGACATTCAAAGAATTAATAAACAGCATGAGCAAGACAATACTATGTTTATTCAAATATGTAGAGATAAACTACAGCATTATAAATATCTTGCGGATGAAGTTTTAGGTTCAGACATTGATTAGAATATTTTCCTAAACAGGTTTTGCTGAATAAAGCGAAACCTATTTAGTATAATCCCCCACTCAAAACAGAATCAACTGCTTTCCCACATCACCTTGAGACTCAACAACCGAAAGTAACTCATTTCGTTTTTTAGCGATTAACTCCAAATAATACTGAACCCCACTCCTTACGTATCCTTGCGGAAGCAAATCCCATATTTAAACATAATGCTGGGATACAGACTGGAAACATCAATTTTAGCAATGTGTTTGTGAAAACTTAGTACAGAAATTACCAATTTTTAACGCCAACCTACTTAGACATCTCCGAAAAATATTGTAGAGCCGAGAATCCCTACCCAGGTCACTTCTCTACAAGGGTTTCAAGTCACACACATTTAATTCTCACAAGATGTCTAATGATTTACTTACCTTCCGTAATTTTCAATGTATAAGGTAGGGATTCATTTTCCTTGTAAGAACCAATCCAAATTTGATAAGTACCTGGTAGCCATTCCCCAACAATACCGGGGTTTTTGCCGTCAAAATCATCATTGCACCAAGTTCCACCGGNTCCTTTAACAATCATGGTGGTATCCGCAGGACTTTGGACTACTAATTTCAGGTAGTCAAATTTACTGGTGAGTTTCACAGTATGGTCTGGTGCTTCATCCATAAATCCTTTACATGGTCCTGTTGGTGGTGTTTCTGCTTTTCCTGCTATTTTGCTCCCCGGTATTGCACCACCACTCATTCCTCTCAATATCAAAGGATCTGAAGATAATGGATGTTGAATAGTCGCATCTCCAAAAATTGGCGCGGCTGTTTGAGCATGAGCCACTGGATTAAACCCGGCTGTAACGCAGAGTACAACTATGATTCCTCTAGGAAAAGCTGTTTTTGACATTGCAATTAGAGAAGATTCCTAAATACCCTCAAAGACATCAATCTTAGGTCTCAAGTTCCTTTGGAGAAAAGACTTGAGTACCGCAGGAGGAAATTCAAAATTCAAAATTAACGAGAACTCCTACCCATTACCCATGACTTAGGGTTTGCTGCTAATTGCTTGATTTAAACGGGCTTTATCTAAACCAATCTGATTTAACAGTAACCAAGACTGAATTAAATCTGGTCCATGTACATCCCCTGTTAACCCTGCTCTGAGCGATCGCATCACTAAGCCTTTTTTCACATTTTCCGATTTCACAACTTGCTTAATAATACTTTGGGCAATATCTGCTGACAACTCTGGCTGACTTTCTAAAGCTGTAATAATTGCTTGCAGTACAGTTTTAACACCTTCTTGCTGTAGTTGTTGACTGCCTTCTTCAGTCAATTCTACCCCATCAGTGAAAAATACTTTGGTCATCTCCACAGCATCCACCAACCGAGTCAAACTAGCAGCAATTAACGCCACTAGCTGCTCTAACCAAGGACGTTCTCTTCCACCGGTAAATTGACAACCCGCTTTTTCCCAATAAGGGATAACTAAATCTGTCAGCTTATCAATTGGCTTATTATGGAGATATTGGCTATTTAACCAATCCAATTTATCCCAGTCAAATTTAGCCCCAGCTTTATTTACTCGCTCAAAACCAAAATCCTTAGTTGCTGATTCTAAATTGAAAATTTCTTGAGTAGAATCCGCTGGCGACCATCCCAGCAAAGTCATATAATTAACTAAACCTTCCGCAGTAAAGCCCATGTTTTCAAAGTCGCAAATGGAAGTTACTCCATCCCGCTTCGATAATTTGCGCCCTTCTTGATTTAAAATCAAAGGTGTATGAGCAAATTCGGGAATCTTCGCACCCAAAGCTTCATACAGCAGGATTTGTTTAGCAGTATTGGCGATATGGTCTTCACCACGAATGACATGAGTAATTTGCATATCAATGTCATCCACAACCACCACAAAATTATATAGTGGTTGACCTGTACCATCACTAGCAGCGCGAGCAATCACCATATCACCACCCAAATCACTACCACGCCAACTCATTTTCCCCCGCACTAAATCATTCCAGACAATTTCTCGGCTATCGGCGATTTGGAAACGAATTACAGAAGAACGTCCTTGAGCTTCAAATTCAGCCCTTTGTTCTGGGGTGAGGTGACGGTGACGGTTATCATAGCGAGGTGCTTCTCCTCTGGCTTTTTGCCCTTCTCTCAAAGCGTCTAATTCTTCAGATGTGGTGTAGCAGCGGTAAGCCAATCCTTGGTCTAGTAATTTTTGAACTGCTTCCTTGTAAAGATGGAGGCGTTGAGATTGGAAAAATGGACCTTCATCCCAATTCAATCCTAACCAGCGCAGTCCAGCTAGAATATTATCTGTGTATTCAGGACGCGATCGATCTAAATCTGTATCTTCGATTCTTAAAATAAACTTGCCATCATGGTGACGAGCAAACAAATAATTAAATACAGCGGTTCTGGCTGTACCAATATGTAGATTTCCGGTAGGACTCGGAGCTATACGGACTCTGACGGTCACAGTTGATTCTCTCTTTTACAAATCATGATTACACCTACTGAAATTAAAGGTATGAGCATTTTTAATCAACTCGTTATTTAATATTCAGCATTTTAGAACGGGACTGACGGGGCTCGAACCCGCAACTTCCGCCGTGACAGGGCGGTGCTCTAACCAATTGAACTACAGTCCCTTGAGTTCGGTTTGAACTTGCACTCTCTCTATTATGCCTAGTCTTTTTCTATTTGTCAAGTAGTCTGAGAAAAAATATTTTTGCAGGGAATTTGCTCATGG
>B570J29606_1000010_pt1 | contig 19829 bp, 20 predicted proteins | sample LakMenEpi27Jul12_FD_29606 | JGI IMG/M metagenome (IMG submission 29606) | reverse complement strand
AAAGTAATTGCTCCAACAGCTTTATTTTGGTTTCGTTGGGCTGCCCTTTCGACAATTATTACTGGATTGATAACTGCTTACTTAAATGGTTACGTTCATGAAGCATTAGCTTTTAAAGGAGCTGCTAAAAACTTAACAATAGGAATTGGGATGTGGCTTGGCATAATTATGGCCTTTAATGTTTGGTTTGTAATTTGGCCAAATCAAAAAAGAGCTTTAGGAATTGTTGAATGCGACCCTGAAATAAGAACTAAATCCGCAAAAACTGCAATGCTTATATCTAGAATAAATACTATCTTGTCTATTCCCATGCTTTTAACAATGGTTATAGCTCAAAATCTTTATTAAGGCGTATTATCAACTTTTACCGACCAATCTCTTTTAACTTTAAAAAACATTACTATAGGTGAAGCTATATAAATTGAAGAATAAGTCCCTATTATAATTCCAAAAGTTATAGCGAAAGCAAATCCTCTCAAAACCTCTCCTCCAAAAATTAATACAGCGATAATAGATAAAAGAGTTGTGCCCGAAGTTTTTAATGTACGAGAAAGAGTATTGTTTAAAGATTCATTTACTAAATTTGACAATTCGGAAGTGCTATCTTTTTTTAAATTTTCTCTAATTCGATCATAAATAATAACTGTATCGTTAATTGAGTAGCCAATAATAGTTAATAATGCCGCAACAATTGTAAGATCAAATTGTAATCCTAAAAGCGAAAAAACTCCTACAGTAATAATTGTGTCATGAAAAAGAGCAGCTATTCCTCCGAAACTAAATTGCCACTCAAAACGAAACCATAAATAAAAAAACATTGCGATAAAACATAACAAAACTGAATAAATAGCAGATTTAATCAATTCGGAACCTACTTTTGGCCCTACTGTCTCTACTTTTCTAATTGTTATTTTTTCTTTTAAATCTTTTTCAATAAAATTTTTAATATCATTCGGCGAAATACTATTATCAGTAGAAATTAAAAAATCATTTACTGCACCAAACTCTTTAACTGAATAATTGTTAATTTTAAGTTTGGATAAAGAATTTCTAATATTTTCTATTTCAATTTTTTTTTCTAATCGGATTTCAATTGTCGTCCCTCCTTTAAAATCAACGCCAAAATCTAAGCCTTTAGTAAATACTAAGATAATTGAAGCCAAAACTAAAAAAGATGACACAAATAAAAAAAAAAACTTATATTTTAAAAAATTAAAATTTGTCATTTAAATATTTATAATTTTATCTTTATTAGCCATAAGATACTTTGAAACCATTAATCTGCTAACAGTAAAAGCTGTAAAAAATGAGGTTATCAATCCGACACATAGTGTAACAGCAAAACCTTTTACGGGCCCACTGCCTAAATAAAACAAAATAATGCCAGCAATTAATGTCGTCAAATTTGAATCAATTATAGTTAATAATGATTTTCTGTAAGCAATATCAAAAGCGATAATATTTGATTTTTCAATCTTTAATTCTTCTTTTGCTCTTTCATAAATTATTACGTTAGTATCAATAGCCATACCAACAGTTAGAACAATTCCAGCTATACCAGGCAAAGTTAAAGTAGATCCAAATATAGACAAAACTGAAATTAAAATTACAATATTTAATAAAAGAGAAATATTTGCGAAAATTCCAAATAATTTATACGCGTACACCATATAGACAAACACCAACAAGAAACCCGCAATAAAAGATATAATNCCTGAACGAATAGAGTCTTTGCCTAGATCAGCTCCAACTGTTCTTTCCTCTATTATCTTCATTGGTGCTGGCAAAGCACCAGCTCTTAATAAAATAGCTAACTGATTAGCTTCCTCAACCGTAAATCCACCAGATATTTGACCACTACCAGTAAGTATAGGCTCTCTAATAACTGGTGAACTTAAAATTTCGTTATCTAGAATAATAGCGAGAGGCCTGCCTACATTATCTTTTGTAGCATTAGCAAACTTCTTAGCTCCCAAGTTATCAAATTTAAAGCTAACAATAGATTGATTTGTTTCTCTATCAAAACCTGGTTGAGCATCAGTAAGATTTTCACCGGATACGATCAATCTTTTTTCAACTTCAATAAATAAACCGTCAGATTTATTTTTAACTTTTTCAAAGCCAAGATTATCGCTAGAGCTATTACTAGTTTTTATAAACTTAAAATTTAATTGTGCAGTTTTGCCAAGTATGTTTTTAAAGCTCGAAGGATCTGTCAATCCTGGTAGCTCCACAATTATTCTATTCTCTCCTTTTTGTTGAATAGTTGGTTCTTTTGTCCCAAGCTGATCTACTCTTTTTCTTACTATTTCTATAGATTGGTTGATAGCATCTTTTTTTTGACGCTTAATATACTCTTCATTAAATTGTAAAATGAATAAATCTTTTTCAATCTTATAAACAAAATCTTTATTAGCATTTTCTATATTATTATTGTTAATTCTAGAAAAAATATTTTCATCATTATTTGTCTTATTAATTAAATTAATAGCAATTTCTTTTTGAGAAGAATTTTTAATTTCAAAAGTAATTTTATTATTTAAAATATTTAAATTTTTAAAATCTAATTTTTTTTCATTAAATTTTTTTTTTAAATCTACAGTTTTTTCTTCTAATTTTTTATTAATTAGAGGATTCATATCAATTTCTAAAAGCAAATATGAACCGCCTTGAAGATCTAGACCTAAATTTACTTTTTTATCTAAAAATAAATTTGTTTTATTTATAAAGTTAAAATTTCCTAAAAAAATGTAGAAAAAGAATAAAATTGAAGAAATAATAAATCCAATTTTTAATCTGGAAAAATTTAACACTACTAATTTATTTAGTTTCGGATTTAGATAATACTTGTGAGATAGTAGATCTTATAATTTTAACATTAATATTGTCGGCAATTTCTAATTCTGCTTTTTCTTCATCAATAACTCTTGAAATTTTCCCTACAATTCCACCTGCAGTAACAACCGTATCACCTCTAGTTAGCTTTGAAATCATTAGCTTGTGCTCTGCAACTCTTTTTTGCTGAGGTCTAATTAATAAGAAATAAAAAATTACAAATATTAAAATTAGAGGGATAAATTGTGCGAAACCTGAAGCTGACATAATGCGGTTAATTATACTAGATGCTGATCAAATACAATAATTTTTTGGTTTTTTTAATTATATATAAATTAAATCTTTTTTATTCCGCCCATATAATTATGTAAAACAGGGGGAATATTAATTGAACCATCTTCATTTTGATTATTTTCTATTATAGCAATCAATGTTCTTCCTATAGCAAGCCCAGAACCATTTAATGTAGCAACATAGTCAATTTTTTTTTCTAAATCTTTAAAACGCGCCATCATCCTATTTGCCTGAAATTGACCACAAGATGAACAGCTAGATATTTCTCTATAATTATTTTGAGATGGTATCCATGCTTCAAGATCATAAGTTTTTTCTGCGCTAAAACCCATATCACCAGATGAAAGTAAAATAACTCTATAAGGTATCTCTAATTTTTTAAGTATAGTCTCTGCACAGTTAGTAAGTCTTTCAAGTTCATTATTTTTATCTTCTGGTTTTACAATACTTACTAGTTCAACTTTATAAAATTGATGTTGTCTCATCATACCTTTTGTGTCTTTTCCAGCAGCTCCAGCTTCAGCTCTAAAGCACGGTGTGGCCGCAACATATCTTAGTGGCAAATCCTCATAATTTAATATTTTATCTCTAACAATATTAGTAAGAGAAACTTCAGCTGTTGGTATTAACCATGAGCCTGTATTTAAAGAAAATTGCTCTTTAGAAAATTTTGGCAACTGACCAGTTCCGAACATTGATTCTTCGTTAACAATTATTGGAACATTCATTTCCAAATATTCAAATTCTTTAACGTGAGTATCGATCATAAAATTTATTAAAGCTCTTTCTAACTTAGCAATATTACCTTTTGTTATTACATACCTAGCTCCTGAAATCTTAGTTGCGGTATCAAAGTCTATCAGGTCTCTTTCCAAACCAATCTCATCGTGAGACTTAATTTTAAAATTAAAATTTTTAATATAACCAAATTTTTTTATTTCTTTATTACTTTTACTATCTTCACCTACTGGAACATCATCTAAATGTATATTCGGTAAATTATGAAGAATATTATTTATTTTATGTTTTTGTTCAGAAAGATTTTTTTCATAACCTTCAATATCGTTTTTAATATTTAAAACTTTTTTAGATAAAGATATGAATTGCTCACTTTTTTTATCTTTAGAAATAGACAATTCCTTAGATATTTTATTTCTCTCTTCTTGTAATTTTTGCTGTTTTTCTAAAATTTGTCTTATGGAAGAATCTAAAGAAATAATTTCATCTACCAATTGATCTGAGTTTTTTATAAATCTTTCTTTATATTTTTTTTTATAAAGAGATGGGTTTTCTCTAAAATTTTTAAGATTTATCATTTTTACTTTTTTCTAAATATTTAATAATTAAAATAGATATTTCATATAAAAACATCAATGGAATGGCCAATCCTATCTGACTAATCGGGTCTGGAGGAGTAATAACTGCTGCAACAATAAATATAATAACAATAACNTATCTTCTTCTNTCNGATAAATATTTGGAATCAACAAAACCNACAGTTGCTAGTAAAATTAGTAANACTGGCAATTCAAAACTGAGGCCAAAAGCAATCATAAAAACCATTATTAATGAAAGATACTCACTTACTCTTGCTTCTAATTGTATTGGCATGCTTGTCTGTGTACTTAAAGTTTCGAAGGATAAAAAAAACTTAATAGCCAAAGGCATTATAAAATAATACGCCAATAAAGCACCTGTTATAAAAAGAACTGGAGTTGCAACAATAAAAGGTAAAATCGTTTTTTTTTCATTTTGATATAATCCAGGAGCTATGAATTTCCAAATTTGAATCAAAAAAACAGGGAAAGAAAAAAAAAGAGCAGAAAAAAAAGATAATTTTAAATAGGTAATAAAAGTTTCCTGTAATGCTGTAAAAATTAACCTTTTAGTCCCTATCTGACCTACCCCCAAAGCCTTAACGTATGGTTGTAATAAAAAATCATATATTTTATCTGCATTCATATAAGAAATTATAAAAGCTATTGCAAAAAAAATAAGACTTTTTATTATTCGAGATCTCAGTTCTAAAAGATGCTCTGTTACACTTGATTGATTTTGATCATTATTGTCACTCATAAAGATAAAAATTAAATATTTTCTGGTTTCTTTTTATTTTTTTCTTCAGGGTTAATATCTATTATTTTTTTTATATCCTTTTCTTGTTCCTGAACAATATCATCAATTCCTTTTTGAAAAGAATTAACATAATTTTTTATTCCATTTTTTATTTGAATAAATTTTCTAAGAACAACTGGAAGATCTTTTGGCCCAATAACTAAAATTGCGACTAGAATGATAACTAAAATTTCTGACCACCCTATTTGTGGCATAAATTATTTTAGTGATTTGACTTAGAATTTTGATCTTTATCTTTATCTTTAGGGTCTTTGTTATCTGANGACTGGTCATCAGACATACCTTTTTTAAAACTTTTAATACCTTTAGCAACGTCACCCATTAAATCAGATATTTTTCCTCTGCCAAATAAAAGGACAACTACTATTACAACTATAATTATATGCCAAAAACTTAGACCCATAGAAAAATTATATATTAAATAATATTTTTTTACAAATAATTAATTGTCTTTTTGATTTAAAGTTCCAGAAAGCATGTCATCTATATTGGTAAAAATGTCTTCTTTAGATTGCTTGTCCAAATCATCTTTGGCAAATTTATTAGTACCAAATATAGATCTATCCAAACGACTATCTATTAAACCAGCGGAAGCTAACTCTTCCGAGTTAGGTAGGTCTGATAAAGATTTTAAATTAAAATGACTTAAAAAAACATCAGTTGTTACATACAATAAAGGCTTACCGGGTACTTCTTTTCTGCCTTGTGGTTTTACCCATCCAAGTTCAAATAAAATTTCTAAAGTTCCAGTACTAAATGAAACTCCTCTAATCTCTTCAATTTCAGAACGGGTTACTGGTTGATGATATGCAATGATAGCTAAAGTTTCTATTGTGGCTTTTGATAATTTCCTTTGCTGAACAACTTCACTTGCAATTTTTTTTGATAAATTTTCAGCAGTTCTAAAAGACCATTTGTTAGAAATTTCGTAAAGATTTATACCTCTTTCAATAAATTCCGATTGTAATTCTTTTAAAATTTTTAAAATATCAACATTTAGTTCAATTTTAGATTTTATTGTTTCAATATCTAAAGGTTCATCGGCTGCAAATAAAATAGCTTCGATTAATCTTTTTGCATCTTTATTTTTATTTAACATAGTTATTTAGCTTTAATTAATATCTTATCAAAAATTTTTTTTTGCATAATTGATAATTTTCCTTCTCTAACTAACTCTAAGCTTCCAGCAAATGTTCCTGCTAATCCTGATTTTCTTAAATTTTTTGATCCTGAAAATGATCCTGGAACTACGTCTTTAATGTCTCGCCAATCAATTAATTCTTTTAGTAAACTTGTAATTTTTTTTATAGCCTCTTCCATTGTATAAACTGGCAACTTTGAAATATTCATAATAGAAAAATTTTGTTTTCTTTTTATTTCAGCATAAGACTTAATGAGTTCATAAAGAGAAACTTCATATTTTGAATTTGAAATTTTTTTAATACCTTCTCGAATACCTTTTGTAAAAATATCTCTTCCTAATTGTTTTTGAGAAACAAGTTTGTCAGAAAGAAATCTAATTGCTTCTAATTTTCTTAATTGCATTTTAAGTTTTTCAGCCATTTGAATAGCCGAAAAATCATCTTCAAAGTCATCAGGTAATAATAATCTAGACTTTAAATAAGCAAGCCATGTTGCCATAACCAAAAAATCAGCCGCTAATTCTAAATTTTTTTTAATATTATTTATAAATTTTAAATACTCATCAGCTAATTGAACGATAGAAATCTTCATAAGATCAACTTTTTGAGATTTTGCTAAATCTAAAAGCAGCTCTAGCGGACCTTCGTAATTATCAATGTTTAGATTAAATTTATCTTCCACTTGTTCTTCATGCTCAACTGAAAGAGGTTTTAATTCAACAATACTATCCATTTAATTTATTTAACTGATTCTTTAGTTAAATTTATTAAAATTTGCCTTAACTTTTTGAGTTATTCTGTAGGTAAAATTATCAATTTCTGGCACCACTAAAGAAAGTTTCTTCATTTCATCCATCTTTCCACTGCAATGTAATAATAAGTTACAACCTGCATCGAGGCTCAATTTAGCATTTTTAACAATTCCACCTGATAAAGCTTTCATACAAATGTCGTCGGACATCAATATTCCTCTAAATTTTATATATTTCCGAATTATACCGTGAATTATATTCTTTGATTGGGTGACGCATTTCTCAGGATCTAATTTTTCATACAAAATATGGGCTGTCATTGCTAAATAGCTATTTACTTCTTTAAATGTTTTAAAATCATTCTTTTTCAAATAGTCCAAAGAAAAATTTACTTTAGGTAAATGATAATGAGAATCTATATTTGTACAGCCATGACCTGGAATATGTTTGGTAACGATCTCTAGTCCTGAATTCTTATAAAAATTTATTAAATATTTAGATAATTTTATAACTATATTATATTTTTTTGAAAAAGCCCTATTCCCAATAACGCTGTTTTTATCTTCATTAAATAAATCAAGAACTGGAACTGTATTTATGTTAATTCCACAATATTTTAAGATAGAAATGTTTATTTTAAGAAACTTATTAAATTCCAAATAAAATATATTATTATTTTTATAGATATCCCCAAAATACTTTGCGTTATATTTATCAAGATTTATAATTTTTCTAAAACGATTAACTTTGCCTCCTTCTTGATCAATCAATATTGGAAAATTTTTATCTTTAAAAAGTTCTCTTATACTACAAGTTAAATTTCTAACCTGGTCTAAATTATTAATATTTCTAGAAAATAATATTATACCCCATGGTTTATATTTTTTAAAAAAATTAATTTCTTTTAAATTTAATTTAAACCCACTTATTCCATAATTGCGTGTGTTTTCAAAATTCTATTTTATTAACTCCCAATATTGTTTTTGTTTGTAAATCTTTTTAAAAAATTCATCATTATCTATTCTTTTTTTAAAATCTGTGGATGAGCTAATTTTATCTAGTTTTTCAATATATGAATTTAAAAAAATCAAATAAGCTTCTCTTTTTTTATCTGTATTTTTAATAAATGTACTAGAATTATAATAAAATACACAAAGAAATAGAAAAGAAATAACAAGAAAAAAAGATATAATATTTAATAAATTTTTTTTCATTAAATTAATCACATCTCAACCGGTGCAGTTACATTTAGAATATCTAGGCCACTTTTTAAAACTAATTGCATTTTTTTAATTAAAAATAATCTCACAGATTGAAGCTCAGGTTGATTATCGTTTAAAATTTTTAAATTATCATTCTCATTTCCAGAGTTCCAATATGTGTGAAATAAACTTGCTAATTCATATAAATAAAATGGTACTCTATGAGGTTCTAAATGATGTGCCGACAATTCTAAACATTTTGGCCATTCGGCTATTTTTTTAATTATGTCAATTTCAATTTCCTGATTNAGTAAATATAAATTTAATTTTTTTTCATTACTAATTTCATATTTGTTTTTTCTAAATAGAGAACAGATTCTAGCGTGAGCATACTGAACATAAAATACTGGATTTTCTTTAGAATGGTCGGTGACTGAATCGAAATCAAAATCTAACTGAGAGTCATTACTTCTGTATATCATCATGAATCTTACGGAATCTTTGCCCACTTCTTTTATAAGATCACTTGCAGTTATAAAATCTCCTGCTCTTTTAGACATCTTTAACTGACTTCCAGATTTAAATAATTTTACTAACTGACAAACTTTAGAAATAATTNGNTGCTTNTTTTCTGATAAAGCAGAAACACACGATGCTTGTCTCTTTAANTAACCAGCATGATCAGCTCCTAGTACGTTTATNAGTAAATCAAATTTACGTTCTATTTTATTAAGNTGATAAGCCACATCATTTGCAAAATAAGTCCAACTACCATCTGATTTTTTTAATGCNCTGTCTGCGTCATCTCCAAATTTAGTAGACTGAAATAAAATTTGCTTTCTAGGTTCCCAGTCATCAACTTCATTTCCTTTAGGTTTTTCTAAAATTCCTTCATAAACATAATTTTTTTTCTTTAAAAAATCTAAAGCTTTTTCAACTAATTTTTGATTAACAATATAATTTTCTGAAACAAAATTATCATGAACAATTCCAAGCTCCTTTAAATCATTCTTAATTAAATTCATCGCCTCTTCTATGCATGAACTCTTAAGATCATTGAAAATTAAATCGTAATTATCAAAATTAGAAAATTTTTTTTTTTTTAAAATATTTTTAGCTATATCAACAACATATTCACCGGGGTAAAGATCTTGATCACCTGGAAATAAAGTATTATTTTTTATTTCTAATATTCTATAATAAACCGATTTAACAAACTGATTAATTTGATTTCCATAATCGTTAATGTAATATTCTTTTACAACTTTATTTCCGACAAAACTCAATAGGTTTGCTAGAATATCACCAAATACAGCCCCTCTACAGTGCCCAACATGCAAAGGACCAGTTGGATTTGCAGAAACATATTCGATTAAAATTTTTTTAGATTCTAAATTTTGATTTTTTCCAAAGTCAGAATCTACAGATAATATAAAATCATACCAAAATTTTTTTTCAAAAAAGAAATTTAAAAATCCAGGTTTGGCTACCTCAATTTTTATAATCTCTTTAAATTTACCCTCTAATTCTTTTTTTATGATAATTGCGAGATCTATAGGATTTAGATTATTTTCTTTTGCAAAAATCATTGGCGCATTTGTGCTTAAATCACCATGAATTTTTATTTTGGGNATTTCTACCGAAAAATTATCAAATTTTTTCGGNAATTTAATAATTTTATCTTTTTCTAAATTTTTAAAAAATTCANTAAGTTTTATTTTATAATTAATAAAAATATTCATTTTATTTTATTGTACAAATCAATAGCAAATTTATCTGTCATGCCAGCAATAAAATCGGAAACTGATCTTTCAAGTCCCCATTTTTTTTTAAGATCTGGAAGTATAAATTTTTTATTATTTTTAATTAAATATATGTATAATTTTTTTATTATTATTTCTGCCTTGTTNGTCATTTTTTTTACAGATTTATTTTCATACATATTTAATTTCAAAAATTCACGAATTTGATTATTTGCACTAATAAGTTGAGGTGAAAAACTAACTAAAAAATCACTAGATTTATAAACATCTTTGATTGATTTAATTTTTAATTTTTTAATTTTTTTTTTTGTATGTAGAATTAAGTCCGTAACCATAAAATTAATTATTGATCTTATAATTTCGTTTCTCAATAATTTTTCATTTTTAAATTGTTTATTCTTTTTTTTTATAATCTCTCCTATAATAGGCAATTCTTTAATATCATTAATCGAAAACAAGCCTGCTCTAATACCGTCGTCAATATCATGATTATTATAAGCAATATCATCAGACAAAGCACTAATCTGAGATTCTAAAGATGACTGATCATAAAAATTAATTTTTTTTATTTTATTTAAATTTGGCAAAAGATCTAAATTTTCTTTTACTAAATAATTAGGACCATTATGCTTAACAATTCCGTCTATTGTATTTATGGATAAATTCAAACCATCAAAATTTTGATAGGCTTTTTCTAATTCTGTAACCAAACGTATCGAATGAATATTATGATTAAAACCACCATGGTCTCTAATGCAATAATTTAAAATTTCTTCTCCCGCATGACCAAAGGGTGGATGACCCAGATCATGAGCTAAACTTATAGCTTCAGATAAATCTTCATTTAATTTCAAATATCTGGAAATTGATCTTGATATTTGTGACACCTCTAACGTATGAGTCATTCTTGTTCTATAATGATCTCCTTCATCATATACAAAAACCTGTGTTTTATATTTTAATCTTCTAAACGAAGTTGAGTGTATAATTCTATCTCTGTCTCTTTGATAAAATGATCTATATAAATTTTTTTTATCTCCAAATTGTCTTCCTAAATAATTAGAATTATTAGAAGAAAATTTAACTAATAACTTATTGTAATTATCAACCCCAGACATATATTAATAATAAACATAAAATTGAATGACTAATAATTTTACCATTACAGATAAAGCTAAAAAAAAGATAGAAAATCTTTTAGAGAAAGAAAATATTAATAAGTTTTTTAGAATTGAAGTCAAAGGCGGAGGTTGCTCTGGTTACAAATATCATTTCTCAACAGATAATAAAAAAAATGAAGACGATATAATTCTTGAAAATGTTTTAATAGANAAGTCTTCTTTTGCTTTTATCGAAGGCTCGATGCTAGATTTTTCTGANAAATTAATTGAAAATACTTTTAAAATTATAAATCCTAAAGCCACATCATCATGTGGATGTGGGAGCTCTTTCTCTGTTTAATGATAATAAGTAGCTGGAATGTTAATTCTGTAAGAGTAAGATTAAATCACATATTAGAATATCTTAAAAAAAAAAAACCAAACTTTCTACTTCTTCAAGAAATTAAAACTGAAAATAAAAATTTTCCATATAAAGAATTAAAAGAAATTGGTTANGATAGCGAAGTGCATGGTCAAAAATCATACAATGGAGTTGCTATTATTTATAATAAGAAAATAAATAATATAAATTTTAATATTATTAATGATGAGCAAGAACAATCAAGATCTATTTCTGTTGATATAAATTATAAAAATGAATTGATAAAAATTATTTGTGTCTATGTTCCAAATGGAAATCCTGTAGACACTGATAAATATCAATACAAAATTAAATGGCTAAAATCTTTTGAAAGATTTTTAGTTAATCAAAATAAATTAAAAAACAAANTAATTATTGGTGGAGATTTTAATATTATTCCAAATGAAATTGATGTTTACAATCCAGAAGATTGGGAAAATGATGCTCTATATAGAATCGAAATAAGAAAATTTTTTAGAAAGATATTAAACGAAGGTTATGAAGATGCATTTAGGTTAATTAATAAAGAACCAAACAATTATACATTCTGGGATTATCAATATGGATCTTTTGAAAAAAACAAAGGATTAAGAATTGATCATTTTTTATTATCAAAAAATATTATTCATTTCATCAAAGACGTAACTATCGATAAATATTTAAGAGCTCTGGAAAGACCTTCTGATCACTCTCCTATAAAATTAACTTTAGCTTAAACTCTTCCGTAAATATCTTTGATGCGAATAATATCGTCTTCTCCTAGATAGCTGCCTGTTTGAACCTCGATAATTTTTAAAATACTTTTTTGTCTATTTTCAATTCTATGAACTGCTCCTTGAGGAATAAAAACAGAATCTGACTTATTTAAAGATATATTTTTCTTATTTAGTGTAACATTTGCTTTACCCTGAACNACAACCCAATTTTCAGATCTATATTTATGTTTTTGAAGACTAAGAATTGCTCCAGGGTTNACAACTAATTCTTTTACTTGAAAATCTTTACCAACAAATATGTTTGTAAATTGCCCCCAAGGTCTCTGAGTGGTTGTATGCTGATCTGTAATTTTTGGAAATTTTTTATTAATTATAGGATAAAGATTTTTTANATTANTATTTTTAAGATCAGAAAGATAAAGAACGTCGTTATTATCAACTGCAAGTAAATTTTTTAAATTACTAGCTACAATAGTTCTATTAGAAGAAATATAGGAATTTTTAACATTATTCTTTAATATATTTCCTTTTATATAATTATTATCTTTATCTTTTTTTTCAATTTCCCATTTTTGCATCCAACTACCTACATCTTTCCAATCACTTGAAAGTTTNGCAGAAAAGACATTTTTAGATTTTTCTAAGATAGCATGATCAAAAGAAATAGATTTTATTTTTGAATAGTATTTATTATCTAATGCCACAATGTGGTTTGTAGTTTTTGCATTTANATAAGAATCGCAAACTTGCAATGCCAATTTATTTTGCAAAATAGAAAATTCATTCAGTAAAGCTGATTTATTCGAAAGAAACATGCCTGAATTCCAAAGATAATTATTATTTTTAATAAGTTTTTTTGCTCTATTTAAATTTGGCTTTTCAATAAATTTATAGACTTTGTTAAAATTTTTATTAATTTTTTTTGAATATAAATAACCATAACCTGTTTCTGGGTAATGAGGCTTAACTCCAAAAATAAAAATTTTATACATATCCAAATTATTTGAAAGTTTCATTATTTGTTTCTGAAATACTATTTTTTTTTCAATTATATGATCAGATGAAATAATTAATACAGGTTGATAAAACGTTAAATCGTCGTCATTCACTGCAGCGAGAATAGCTGCTGCTGTATTTTTTTTTGCTGGTTCAACATAAATTTTACAATTTATATTTTTAGTTTCCTCTTTGATTTGGTCTAAAAAATTAGAGTTTGAACAGATTGTAATAGGATCAAAATTTACACCTGTAACCCTATCTATTGCGTGTTTTAATAAGCTTTTTCCATTAATTTTAATAAATTGTTTTGGATGTTTTTTTCTAGATTCTGGCCATAATCTAGTACCTTCTCCTCCGCATAAAATAATTGGTTTAATTTTCATTATATTATAAAAAATAAAATAACTGGTATTGAAACAATAGAAGCAATAGTTGATACAAAAACAGCTACGCCAATTTCTTGATCATATGAATTATTTTCAGAGGCTATCAAGTATGTCAATATAGCTGCAGGCATTGCTGATTGTAATATTACAACTTTAGCTACAATGCCATCTAGATTTAATAAATAAACTACAGAAAATCCAATAATTGGACCACTAATAATTTTAAATATACCAATTAACAAACCTATTTTTAAATTTTTAATATTAATTTTAGTGAGCGACATTCCTAATGCTAGTAAGACTAAAGGAATAACAAGTCCTGATAAAATTTTGGTAAAATTATTTATAAAACTAGGCATTTCAATTTTGTAAAATAAAATAATAAGTGAAAATATTAATGATAATAGAACAGGACTTAATAATATTTTTTTTACAGAATAGTTTCCTGACGAAATTGCAGTATTGGCTGTAAAATGGCTAACCATAACGATAGAAGCAAAACCAGCGGCTAAGGCAAGACCTTCATTACCGAAGGTCAATAAAGCAAGTGGAAGTCCCATATTACCACTATTAGGATGCATTATTGGTGTTATTAATTTTACAGATGGAAGTTTAAAAATTTTTATAAAGATATATCCAAATAAAAATCCAAGTACTAAAACTAAAAAAGCTGAGGTGAAAATTTTAAAAAAAATATTTATAGTTAAATTAGTCCTGGTTATAGAATCATAAATTAAACACGGTAAAGCTATGTTTGAAGCAAGTTTAGTTACTGCGACTATATTAAAATCTTTGTTATAGATGTTCCACAAATAACCAATAAATATTACAAATATAACTGGTAGTATTATATTTAGAATTGTTAGAAACAATTATTCCTCAAATATCAGCGTAACAACTTTTTTCTTTAAAACCACCCGGATGTGTTACTGCTCCATTTTTTGAAGATCCGACAGATTGAGCATATTTCCAAATAGTTCCTGATGTAAAATTAGGCTTAATATTTTTCCATGATTTTTTTCTTTTTTGTAATTCTGAATTAGAAATTTTAACGTCTATAGTTCCTTTGTTAGCATCAATAATTATTGTATCTCCATTTTTTAATAATGCGATTGGGCCTCCATTAAATGCTTCAGGTCCAACATGCCCAACACAAAAACCTCTAGTTGCTCCTGAAAATCTTCCATCGGTAATTAAGGCTACTTTTTCACCCATTCCCTGACCATAAATAGCAGCCGTAGTGGAAAGCATTTCTCTCATTCCAGGACCCCCTCTTGGGCCTTCATATCTAATAACTATAATATCTCCCTCTTTGTATTTTCTATTTTGAACTGCTTTAAAAGCTTCTTCTTCGCTATTAAAGCATAAAGCTTTTCCAACAAACTTTAGTGTTTTCATTCCAGCCACCTTAACAATCGCTCCTTCTGGCGCTAAATTTCCTTTAAGACCAACAACACCTCCTGTTTTTGAAAGTGGTTTATTATAAGGTCTCATTACATCTTGATTGTNATTAAATTTAACATTCTGNAAATTTTTCTTCATTGTTTCTCCCGTGACAGTCAAACAATCTCCNTGTAAATAGCCTCCNTCCAATAAAGTTTTNAGTAACATNGGCACTCCACCAGCTTCNAACATATCTTTTGCAACATATTTTCCACCAGGNTTTAAATCTGCTAAATAAGGTGTTTTTTTAAAAATTTTTGCCACATCCATAAGATCAAATTTTATTCCACATTCATTTGCGATTGCAGGAAGATGAAGAGCAGCATTTGTAGATCCACCAGTAGCAGCAACAATAGTTGCAGCGTTTTGNAATGATTTAAGTGTAACAATATCTCTTGGTCTAATATTTTTTTTTAATAAAGACATTACTGCCTTTCCACTTGCGTAAGCATATTTATCTCTTTCTTTGTATGGAGCCGGTGTTCCTGATGAATATGGCAATGCCAAACCGATAGCTTCGGAAACGCATGCCATTGTATTAGCTGTAAACTGCCCTCCGCATGCACCTGCGCTTGGACATGCATTAATTTCTAATTCCTCTAAATCTTGATCAGACATTTGTTTATTAGAATGNTTTCCAACAGCCTCAAAAACATCAACTACTGTTACATCTTTACCTTTAAATTTTCCTGGCAAAATAGATCCACCATAAATGAAAACGCTAGGTACGTTTAATCTACACATCGCCATCATTAATCCTGGTAAAGATTTATCGCATCCAGCCAAACCAACTAAAGCATCATAACAATGACCTCTAACTGTTAATTCTGTTGAATCTGCAATTATTTCTCTAGATATTAAGGACGACTTCATTCCTTCGTGACCCATTGCTATTCCGTCTGTAACTGTAATTGTGCAAAATTCTCTAGGCGTTCCACTGTTATCATAAACACCTTTTTTTGCAGATTGAGCTTGTCTCATTAAAGCAATATTACATGGTGCAGCTTCATTCCAAGTTGAAACAACTCCAACAAACGGTCTTGCAATGTCACTTTTTTTTAAGTTCATTGCGTAATAAAAAGATCTATGAGGCGCTCTATCCGGACCCACTGTAGTATGACGACTAGGTAATTTTGATTTATCAAATTTCATAACTAATTTTTAATAGATATTATACTTTCTAATTGATTTAAATCATTTACTAATTTTTTTAAAATATCTTTTTCCTTATCAACTACATCTTTTGGGGCTTTATTTATAAAAGATTTATTAGAAAGTTTATTTTTTGTTATAATGATAGTGTTTTTTATTAAATCTATTTTCTCTTTTACTTTGATAATTTGATCTTTTAAGGAGATTTCTATTGCAAATTTAATAAGAATTGCATCTCCATCTAAATAAATTGGCAATATATTGTCATTTTTTTCATCTTTTTTAAAATAATTTTCAACTCTAGAAGCCTTCTTAAAAATTAAAAAATTTCTTTCTAAAAAACTTTTTTTATCTTTAGACAAATGATCAATGCAAACATCTACAAAATTCCCAGGGGAAACTTGCAAAATAACTTTCGTGGATCTTATCAAACTAACAAGTTTAATTAACCAATTAATGAGTTCAATATTACTGTTTTTAATTACCGCAAATTTTTTATCAGAATAACAGTTAATTAAGGGACTTTTATATAAGTCTAAAAATTTCAATCTATTCCAGAGTTCTTCAGTAACAAAAGGGATAAATGGATGAAGAGTTAAAAGAATATTCGAAAATATAAGCCCAAAAACTTTTTTTGTTTCTTTAATTTGATTTTGATTGTCTGAATAAAAGATTGACTTTGAAAATTCTAAATACCAATCACAAAATATATTCCAAACAAAATTATAAATTTCCTTAGATGCCTCATCAAATCTAAAATTTGTTATATGACTATCGATATTTTTTTTTGCATGAATATATTCATTGATAATCCATTGATTAATTTCTAATTTTACTTCTTTACTATCAATTTTAATGTCAAGATTACATTTATTAAAATCGCAAAATTTAGAAACGTTCCAAATTTTAGTTAAAAAATTCCTATAACCTTTAATTCTTTCTTCTGAAAGCTTTACATCCCTCCCTGGTGATGCCATCGACATTAAAGTAAATCTTAAAGCGTCCGCTCCATATTTTTTTATTAAATCTAAAGGATCAATAACATTACCTTTTGATTTGGACATTTTTTGACCATGCTCATCTCTAACTAAAGCATGTATATAAACTTTATCAAAAGGAACTTTTTTTGTTACAAACAATCCCATCATCATCATTCTAGCGACCCAAAAAAATAAAATATCAAAACCCGTTACTAAGACAGAAGTTTTGTAGAATCTTTTAAAATTGTAAGTTTTTTTCGGCCAACCTAAACTTGCAAATGGCCATAGAGCTGATGAAAACCAAGTGTCTAAAACATTGCTATCTTGATTAATTGAAGAATTTTTCTTTTTATAAAATTTATCAGCTTGCTTTTGAGCATCATTTTGATCTTTTGCTGAAAAAATCTTTCCATCACTTCCATACCAAATAGGAATTTGATGACCCCACCAAATCTGTCTAGAGATGCACCATGGACGAATATCTTTAAGCCATAAATTATAAGTTTTTGTCCATGATTCTGGAAAAAAAAAAGTTTTTTTATTTTTTACAGCTTTTAAAGCTTCAACTGACATTTTTTTAACATTTAAAACCATTGCTCTGTAAGATAAGGTTCGATTATAGAATTTGATCTATCACCGTAAGGAACGTTATGTTTTATTTTTTCTTCTTTTTCTAACGCATTAATTGATTTTAAATCTTCTATTATTAATTTTCTTGCTTCAAATCGATCAAGACCATGATATTTTTGAGGACAATTTTTATTAAGTCTTCCGTTAGATTCTAAAATATTAATTTTTTCTAAATTGTGTCTTAGTCCAACGTCATAATCATTAAAATCGTGAGCGGGAGTAATTTTTACAGCTCCAGAACCTTGATTTGGATCGGCATAATCATCAGCAATTATTTTAATTTGCTTATCTATAATTGGAATTTTTGCATATTTATTAATTAATTTTTTATACTTTTTATCTTTAGGATTAACAGCAATTGCGGAGTCGGCAAAAATTGTTTCTGGTCTGGTAGTTGCTATAGTTATAAAGTCATCTTTATTAATTAAATATTTAATATAGTAAAGTTTTCCCTCCACTTCTTTTTGCACCACTTCTAAATCAGAAATTGCAGTTTGTAATACTGGATCCCAATTAGATAGTTTAAAATCCTTATAAATAAGTTTTTTTTTATGTAATTCTAAAAAAACTTTTACTACTGCTTCGGACATATTTTTGTCCATAGTAAATCTAGTTTGCGACCAATCGCATGAAGATCCTAATTTTTTAAGTTGGTTTATTATTAGATTTCCAGAATGTTCTTTCCAGTTCCAAACTTCTTTAAGAAACTTCTCTCTTCCTAATATATTTTTTGATTGATTTTTTTCATAAAGCCTTTTTTCAACAACAAGTTCTGTTGCAATACCAGCATGATCAGTTCCTGGTTGCCATAAAGTTTCATAACCTTTTAATCTATAAAATCTAACTAATAAATCTTGAATAGAATTATTAAGCGCATGGCCCATATGTAAATTACCCGTTACATTAGGTGGCGGTATTACTATTGAAAAATATTTTTTTTTATTATTTTTTTTAGGTTCAAATAGTTTATTGCTTTCCCAAAAAGCATAAATTTTATCTTCAATATCTAAATGATTATAATTTTCTTCTAACATTAAAAATTAAATTCTTCTTTATCGATGTAATTAATTAAAATAGGTGAACTAGCATTCATAATTTTTAATTTCTCATAACCATTTTTTTTTTTGTTAAAAAGATAAATGTTTGAAGAAGATTCTTCTTTTAAAATACATATTAGTTTTCCATTAACATTTAATTTGTCCAATAAGTTCAAAGGATCGGCATTTACTGTTCCGTTTATAATAATTTTATTAAATTTAAGCTCTAGAATATTAAGTTGTCTATAATTAGAAAATAAAACATTAACGTTTGTTCTTTTATTTTTTTTTATATTTTTTATTGTTAAGTCGTATATGTCTTTATCTTGCTCAATTGAATAAACAGAATTAACTAAATTAGCCAATACGGAAGTTGTATACCCGCCACCAGAACCTATTTCTAAAATAACATCTGATAATTCTGGTTTTATAATATTCAAAAATTTTGCAAAGATAAGCGGCTTTAAAATAAAACTACTTTTAGAGAATTTTATATGATCATCTATATAAGATAAGTTTTGAAGGGAAACTGGAAGAAAATCTTCTTGTTCTACTTTCTCAAATGCAGCAATTAAATTTTCATCTATAATATTATTGGGCCTTAATTGGCTCTCAATCATATTTAATTTTCGAGTACTGTGTTGCATATTATTTGCGAGTTTAGAAAACTAAATATATATACACGATAGCTATTAGAAAATAATACAGAAAAAATATGGCCACGTGGCGGAATGGTTACGCAGAGGACTGCAAATCCTTGTATCCCAGTTCGATTCTGGGCGTGGCCTCCAAATTAATATTGTTTTTAAAAAAAAAAATCGTATTGTGCTTTTTTTATTCC
>B570J29606_1000009_pt1 | contig 21075 bp, 20 predicted proteins | sample LakMenEpi27Jul12_FD_29606 | JGI IMG/M metagenome (IMG submission 29606) | reverse complement strand
GCAGTAGATGCTATGGAAAAAATTTTTAAAGACATTTCAAAACTTAATTTTATGTACGGAAATTATTTTGAATATAATAAGAAAAAAATTTTTATAACAAGATCAGGATATACAGGCGAGGATGGTTTTGAAGTTTCTATAAAAAATGAAGATGTTCAAGACTTAACGCAAGATATTATGAGAGTGTCTGATGCAAAACTTATAGGACTTGGTGCAAGAGACTCATTAAGATTAGAAGCCGGACTTTGTTTATATGGCCATGATATTGATACCAAAACTACTCCGGTTGAAGGTGCTTTGTCTTGGGCAATTCCTAAAATAAAAAAAGAAAAAGGTGGATTTTTAGGAGATAAAATAATTTTAGATCAAATTAAAAATAAGCCTAAAAAAATTAGGGTTGGAATAAGACCAGAAGGTAAAATTATTGCAAGAGAAGGTACAAGGATTTTCTCAAACGATCAAAAAGAAATAGGACATGTGACTAGTGGAGGTTTCGGCCCAAGCGTGAACGGACCGATTGCCATGGGATATGTTGATTACGATCAGTCAAAAGAGGGTACGAAAGTAATCTTGAAAGTTAGAGAAAATATGGTGCAAGGAGTTATTAGTAAACTTCCTTTTTATAAAAAAAGTTACGTAAAAAATTAAACATGACTGAAAAAAAATACTCAAAGAAGCATGAATGGCTGGAAGTGAATGGTAGCGTTGCAACAGTTGGAATTACTGCGCATGCAGCTTCCCAGTTAGGAGACATTGTATTTGCAGAAGTACCTGCTGCAGGAAAATCTTTTAAAAAAGACGATCCAGCTGCAGTTGTTGAATCTGTAAAAGCCGCAAGTGATGTTTATTCACCCCTTACAGGAGATATCAAAGAGTCCAATCAGGCAATCGTTACAGATCCATCACTTGTAAATAAAGATCCAGAAAGTTCAGGTTGGTTTTTTAAAATTACAATAAAAGATCAGAATGAACTTAAAGACCTAATGAACAAGAGTGATTATGAAAAATATGCAACAGAAAACCCAAATTAATGAAAGATCTAACTAATTCTAAAGAATTTATAGGACGTCATATAGGTCCATCAGATGAGCATATCAAAACTATGCTTTCATATTTAAATGTTAAATCACTAGAAGAGCTTATTCAGAAAATAGTTCCAGATAAAATTTTAGAAAAAGAAGAGTTAAAGTTAGACGATGCTATTTCAGAAGATAAAGCTCTTAAATTATTAAAGCAAATTGTTCAAAAGAATAAAATTTATAAAAATTATTTAGGAGCTGGGTACTATGGAACTATTACCCCAAATGTTATTTTAAGAAATATTTTAGAAAATCCAGGTTGGTATACGCCTATACTCCTTATCAGCCAGAAGTTGCTCAAGGAAGATTAGAGATGTTATTAAATTTTCAACAGATGATTATTGATCTTACTAAAATGGATATTGCAAATGCGTCACTCCTTGATGAAGGAACTGCAGCCGCTGAGCTGTTGGTTTGTGTCAAAGAATTAATCCAGAAAATTTAAATAAAATTTTTATTTCTAACAGATGCAATCTTCAAACAATCGATGTTGTAAAAACTAGAGCAGAACCATTTGGTCTTGAAATTATTGTAGGAGATAACGATGAGGATCTTCCAAAATTAGATAATTTGCTATGTGCGATTGTTCAGTATCCAGACTCACTTGGTACTATTTATAACTTGAAGCAAATTATCGATATTATTCATAACAAAAAAGGCAAAGCGATTGTTGTAACTGATTTGCTTGCCTTAACCTTAATTAAGCCACCAGGAGAAATGGGCGCTGATATTGTGGTTGGAAATTCACAAAGGTTTGGTGTGCCCATGGGTTACGGAGGTCCACACGCTGCATTTTTTGCAACTAAAGATGAATTTAAAAGAGCGATGCCTGGAAGAATTATTGGTGTATCCGTTGATAGAAAAAATAAACAAGCTTTAAGAATGGCTCTACAAACTCGTGAGCAACATATTAGAAGAGAAAAAGCAACTAGCAATATTTGTACCGCCCAAGCTCTACTTTCTATCATGGCTGTAGCATTTGGAATTTATCATGGACCAGAAGGTATAAAAAAAATAGCAGAACGTACGGCTGGAATTGCAAATTTATTTGCAGAAGCAATGCAGAAAAATAATTTTAAAATAATCTCTCAGCATTACTTTGATACTGTAACTATATTTACTGGAGATGAAACAGAAGACTTTTATAAAAAAGCTTTAGCTAAAAAAATTAATATTAGAAAATTAGAAGATTCAATTAGCATTTCTTTTGATGAAACTTCAGAAATTATTGATCTAAAAGATTTATTTGATGTATTTGGTATTAACGAAAAAATATCTAGTGAGACTAAAATTGATCAGATTTCAAAAGAATTTTTAAGAACATCAAAATACTTAACTCACGAAGTGTTTAATTCTTATCATTCAGAAACCGAAATGCTTCGTTACTTAAAACGTCTAGAGGATAAAGATATTGCATTAAATAGATCAATGATTGCTTTAGGTTCTTGTACTATGAAATTAAATGCAGTTGCAGAGATGATACCGGTAACTTGGCCTGAATTTGGAGCGCTTCATCCATTTGCTCCAGTAGATCAAGCAGAAGGTTATCATTTTATGTTTAATGATTTATCAAAAATGCTTTCTGAAATAACTGGCTTTAGCGGAATTTCTCTTCAACCTAATGCTGGTGCACAAGGGGAGTACGCTGGTCTAATGGTTATTAGAAAATATCATTTATCTAGAGGTGATAAAAATAGAAACGTTTGCCTTATTCCAAGTTCAGCACATGGTACAAATCCAGCGAGTGCACAAATGGCTGGAATGAAAGTTATAGTGATTAATTGCGATAAAGATGGAAATGTTGATTTTGAAGATCTGAAAAAGAAAGCCAATGAGTACTCAAAAGATTTAGCGGCTTTAATGGTAACATATCCATCAACACACGGAGTGTTCGAAGAACAAATTACGGATATTTGCAAAATCATTCATGACAATGGTGGACAGGTTTACATGGATGGAGCAAATCTAAATGCTCTTGTTGGAATTGCAAAACCTGGAAAATTTGGGCCTGATGTTTGTCATATGAATTTGCACAAAACATTTTGTATTCCTCATGGCGGTGGTGGGCCAGGAATGGGACCTATAGGAGTTTCTAAACATTTAGAAAAATTTTTACCAAATCACCAGGTTATAAAACAAAATTCAGGACCGAGCACAGGTATGGGCGCAGTTTCGGCTGCACCGTGGGGAAGCGCTAGCATTCTTCCAATCTCATGGATGTATATAAAAATGATGGGAGCGGTAGGTCTTAAAAAAGCTACACAAGTTGCAATTTTAAATGCAAATTACATGTCAAAAAAATTGTCAGAACAATTTAGTACTTTATATAAAGGAAAAAATGGATTTGTTGCTCATGAGTGCATTATTGATTTAAGATCTATTAAGACAGAAACAGGCGTGAGCGAAGAGGATATTGCTAAAAGATTAATTGATTATGGTTTCCATGCGCCAACAATGTCTTGGCCAGTTGCTGGTACATTGATGGTTGAGCCTACTGAAAGTGAAAGTCTAAATGAATTAAATAGATTTTGTGATGCATTAATTAATATTAAAAAAGAAATTAACATGGTTAAAAATAAAGTATTCGATACAAACGATAATCCACTTAAAAACGCTCCGCATCCATTCCTTGAGCTTTCAGCAGATGTTTGGGAGCATAAGTATACAAGGGAACAAGCAGCATTTCCCCTACAGTATTTAAAAACAAATAAATATTGGTCTCCAGTTTCAAGAGTAGATAACGTTTATGGAGATAGAAATCTTGTTTGCAGTTGTCCAAGTTTAGATAGTTATAGAGAGGAAGCCGCCTAATTGAAGCTAGAATTGCTTTACAATCCTGGCAATGTTCTTTGTGATTTTCTTAAGATTAAAGATGATCATAAATTTATTTTAAGAGTTTTTGTTAACCTAACTTATTATGGACATATATTGGCGGCCCTTGCGTTAATCTATGTTAAAGCAACAAGTTAATAATGAAAAATTCTAAATCAAAATCACAAGGGTATTTAAGTTTATTTGTAATTGTTTTAGCTACTTTTTTAATAACTTTTCCATCAGGATTTGTAACAAAAGCAGCATTAGATCCTTGGTATTTTAATTTAGTAAAACCAGCATTTAATCCTCCTAATTGGATTTTTGGACCAGTGTGGACATTACTTTATGCAATGATGTCAGTTGCAGCTTGGCTTGCTTATAAAAAAAGCAAACATTCAAATAAAATTTTAGCAGTATATTTTATTCACTTGTTAATTAATGCAAGTTGGAGCTATGTATTTTTCTATTATAAAAAAATTTTTCTCGCGAGCTTTATAATCTCAATCATTATTTTTTTTATTTTGTATTTAATGGTTTTATATTCAAAATATAGTAAGCCTTCTGTTGTATTAATGCTTCCTTATTTTGCTTGGTCAACGTTTGCGCTATACTTAAATAGCACAATTTATATTCTTAATTCGACCTATTGATTAAATAAAAAGATAGTTCTTGAAGATTTTTTCTAATAGCAGAGTCTTTAAATGTATTTAAAGAGTCCGAAGATACATTTGCAAAATGCTCCGCTCTTTTTTTGCAAATAGCAATTACATCATATTTTTGTATTAATAATAAAACTTTATCTAGTTCTTTTTCCGTTCTTGTTTCTTGAGTGAAATATTTTTTAATCTGCTGTCTTTCAGTTTCGTTTGATTTTTGAAATAAAATAATTACTGGTAAAGTAATTTTACCTTCGTAAAAATCATTACCGATATCTTTGCCAAAAGCTTTAGTAGAATTATAATCTAAAATATCATCACTGATTTGAAATACGATACCAAGATTAACTCCATAAGATTGTAATGCTTTTTTTTCATTTTCGGATTTATTTGCAAGGCAACCACCCACTTTCATGGCCGCGCCAAATAATGAAGCTGTTTTTTGAGTTACGATGTTTAAATAAACTTGTTCAGTAATATCTACTTCATTTTTATGCTGTAGTTGCAGAACTTCACCTTGAGCAATTTCTGCAGATACATTTGATAATAATTTTAAAACTTCTAAAGAACCAACATCAACCATAATTTCAAAACACCTACTTAAAAAATAATCGCCAACTAAAATAGAAGGCTGATTTCCCCAAATAATGTTTGAAGTTTTTTTACCTCTTCTTATTGAGCTGTTATCGATAACGTCATCATGAAGTAAAGTTGCGCTATGAATAAGCTCAACACAGGCAGCCAAATGAATATTGTGCTCACCTNTATATTCAGTAATTTTAGAGCTTGCCAAAGTCAGNATAGATCTTAGTCTTTTTCCGCCAGAGCCTAATTGATAGAGGGCCATTTTTNCAATTAGATCTACTTCGCTTGATAATTTTAATTTAGTAAATTCTTCTACTTTATCTAAGTCGTTNTTAAATATTTCCTTAAGAGAATCGTAAGGAGTTTTTTTCTGAAATTTTTCTAGTTGTACGATATTATTTTTCACGATGCGTTTGTAGCATTAATAAATATAAAGTATTAATAAATTTTTATTCTGGAATACTGATAATAAACGTTTAAAAGATATGAAATAAATATGTTTTCGTTTTTTAAATCAAAACCAACAGTTTCTCTAATCAGATTGAATGGAGTTATAGGCAATGTAGGCAGATTTAGCCAAGGCATGAGCTACGCTAGTCAAAGCGACATTATTAAAAAAGCCTTTGCTTTAAAGAATATTAAAGCAGTAGTTATCTCTATTAATTCTCCAGGAGGTTCGCCAGTTCAGTCTAATCTTTTGTATGATCTTATTCGATCTGAGGCTGATGATAAAAAAGTAAAAGTAATTACCTATGCAGAAGATGTAGCTGCTTCAGGCGGATATATGCTGATGTGCGCAGGAGATGAAATTTATGCGAATGCTAATTCAATCGTTGGATCAATTGGCGTTATTTATTCAGCATTTGGATTTCAAGAGTTAATTAAAAAAATTGGCGTACAAAGAAGAGTGCATACCGCAGGAGAGAGCAAAAGTATTTTAGATCCATTTTTAGAAGAAAAAAAAGAAGATGTAGAAAAGTTAAAATCTTTACAAAAAGATTTGCATGATGAATTNATTAACTTAGTTAAAAACAGCAGAAAAGATAAGTTAAAATCTGAAAATTATTCGATGCTTTTCTCAGGAGAGTTTTGGTCTGGAAAAAAATCATTACAACTTGGTTTAATTGATGGAGTTGGAACTTTACAAGAAATTTTAAAACAAAAATTTGGTAAAGATCTTAAAATTAAAAAATTTGAAGCAGCGCAAAGCTGGTTAAAAAGAAAACTTTCCTCACAATTACCAGGATCGTATTCAGAAGTTATAAATGAACTNGAAGTAAGATCGATCTGGAACAAATATGGCTTATAAAAATGGTAGCTAAAAAGAAATTAAATAAAAAAAAAATTATAACGAAAAAAAAAGTTATAGCTAAAAATAAATCTAAACCACTAGATTTATCTTTTCAGGAAGTTATATTTAAACTACAAAAATTCTGGTCTGACTATGGTTGTGTAGTGATGCAGCCTTATGACATGGAAGTTGGAGCTGGTACTTTTCATCCCGCAACAACATTAAGATCTTTAGGACCTAAGCCTTGGAAAGCGGCTTATGTTCAACCTTCAAGAAGACCAACAGATGGTCGTTATGGAGATAATCCAAATAGACTTCAGCATTATTATCAATTTCAAGTTATAATAAAACCATCACCAGAGAATGTTCAAAGTCTTTATCTTAAAAGCTTAAGCGCGCTTGGAATAAATTATAAAGAGCATGATATTCGTTTTGTAGAAGATGATTGGGAAAGTCCGACATTAGGAGCTTCGGGACTTGGATGGGAAGTTTGGTGCGATGGAATGGAGATTACTCAATTTACTTACTTTCAACAAATGGCAGGGTTTGAATGTAAGCCAGTCTCTGCAGAAATTACTTATGGTCTTGAAAGAATTACAATGTTCATCCAAGGAGTGGATAGTGTATTTGACATAAGATGGAATAATGAAGGCGTTAAATATGGAGACGTTTATAAACGTAATGAAAAAGAATTTTCAGCATACAATTTTGAATTTGCAAACACAGATAATCTTCTAAAATCTTTTGCGATGGCAGAAAGTGAGTGTCAGAATTTATTGTCTAAAAATTTAGCTCTTCCTGCCTATGATCAGTGTTTAAAAGCCAGTCATATCTTTAACACTTTAGACGCCAGAGGAGTTATATCCGTTACAGAAAGAGCTGGATTTATTAACAAAATTAGAACCCTTGTTAAGAGCACAGCAGAAGTTTGGTTAAAGAACTCTGACTAATGTCTGATTTATTATTAGAATTATATTCTGAAGAAATACCACCCACTTTACAAGAAGATGCAAAAAATAACATTACTGCAAACTTTATATCGTTTTTTGAAAAATATGATTTTAAAAAAGTTGCAAGCGAAATCTATTCAACGCCAAAAAGATTAATTTTTTATTACAGTAATTTACCAACAAATATCAAAACTGATGCTAAAGTTTTGCGGGGGCCAAAAGTTGGAGCTCCGGAACAAGCTATACAAGGTTTTATTAAATCAAATAATCTAGACCCAAAAGATATTTATGAAGAAGAAACTGACAAAGGAAAGTTTATTTTTGCAAAAACNCAAAAAAGAGAAATTCCAGTTGTTGAAGAAATTAAAAAAAATATTCCTCATTTTTTAAATGGCTTACAATGGAGAAAAAAAATGCGTTGGGGNAACNATGATCTTTCTTGGGGNAGACCNTTAAAATCAATNTTATGTTTATTTGACAANCAAACTATNCCATTTAATTTTTATCATTTAACTTCAACAAATATCACTTATGTGGATGGTCCATTAGAGGATAAAGCAGTTGTAATTAAAGATTATAGTCATTTTAAAAAAATATTAACCGATAAAAGAATTACTTTTGATAATGCAGAGAGAGAAAAATTAATCACTAAAGATATTCAATCATTCTTTAAAAAAAATGATTGTGAATTAGAAATTAACAATAAATTACTTAAACAAGTTATTAATCTTGTTGAAGATCCAATTGTTTTAAAGGGTTCGTTTTTAAAAGATTTTTTAAAATTACCAGAAGAACTTCTTATTTTAACAATGCAGCATCATCAAAGATATTTTCCAATGCGCTCCATTAATAATCATAAATTAATTAATAATTTTATTGTAGTTGCAAATAAAGAAGATATTAAAAATAAAATTATAAAAGGAAACGAAAGAGTGCTTACTGCACGCTTGTCAGATGCAAAATTTTTCTGGGAAAAAAATAAAAGTCAAAATTTAGTAAAACAAGTAAGCAAACTAAAGGGCATTACTTTTTTTCATAGCCTTGGTTCACTTCATGATAAAACACAAAGAATAAGAGTTCTAGCGTCATTTATTGCAGATATTGTAAATTGTAAAAAAGATGATGCAGAAATAGCAGCTTCAATTTGTAAAGCAGATCTAGTTTCAGATTTAGTAGGAGAATATCCAGAGCTTCAGGGTGTGCTAGGAAAGTATTTTGCAATAGAACAAGGTTTTAGTAAAGAAATTGCAAATGCAATTTCTGATCATTATTTACCAGTTGGACCGGAAGATAGAGTTCCAAAAGAAAAAATTTCTATCACCGTTGCTCTTGCTGATAAGATCGATAATTTAGTTGGATTCTTTGGTATTAATGAAAAACCAACAAGCTCAAAAGATCCTTACGCATTAAGAAGATCAGCGCTTGGTATCCTTAGAATATTAATAGAAAATAGAATTTCTCTTTCATTAAAAGAATTAATTAATAATTCAAAAAACTCATATCTTACCCAAAGAGTGAATATGCAAAACCTTAAGTTTACCGAGGAAATTTTAGCTTTTGTCTCAGACCGATTTAAAAACTTACTTAAAGATCAAAAAATTAGACCTGATGTTATTGAATCTGTTTTGTTTAACAGTAGATCCGATGATTATTATTCATTATTTAATAAAATTAAAAATTTAAACAAAGTTGTTAAAAGTGAAGATGGCCAAAATGTCATCGCGGTATACAAAAGATGTACAAATATTTTAGAGCAATCAAAGAAAGATCTTAAACAGGAATTTTTTGGAGATCCCGATACTGTTTTATTTAAACATAATGAAGAAAATTTTTTATTAGAAAAAATAAATGAAATAAGAGAACATTATACAACCCCTGCACGATTAAGAACCGTAGAGCAGACAATGGGATTGCTAGCTGGGACAAAAGGTTTTGTTGATAAGTTTTTTGATAACGTAAAAGTTAATGATGAAAATGAGCAGATCAAAAAAAACAGACTAGAGTTACTATTCCTATTGTGTAAAACTTTTGATAGTTTTGCTGACTTTTCAAAATTTGAGGTTTAAAAAAAATGCCAAAGTGGGTCTATCAGTTTAATAGTTCAAACTGCGAAGGAACTGTTTCGCAAAAACCTCTTCTAGGTGGAAAAGGCGCAAACCTTGCGGAGATGGGAAAATTAGGTCTTCCTGTTCCTCCTGGATTTACAATTACAACAGAAGTTTGCACTGAGTTTTATAAAAATAATCAAAAATATCCAGATGATCTTAAGATCCAAGTAGAAGACGCAATAAGAAATATTGAGAAAATTTTAGGAAAAAATTTTGGGGATGTTAACAATCCTTTGTTAGTATCAGTTAGATCGGGCGCAAGAGTGTCTATGCCTGGAATGATGGATACTGTTTTAAATTTAGGACTAAACGATAAAACTGTTTTAGGATTAATTACAAAAACTAATAACGAAACCTTTGCTTACGATAGCTATAGACGCTTTATTCAAATGTATAGCAACGTTGTTCTTGAAGTAGATCATCATAATTTTGAGGACTTACTTGATAATTATAAACTAACAAAAGGTGTATTGTCAGATACAGATCTTAAAGCTGAAGACTGGAAAACAATAGTTGGTAATTATAAAGATATTGTAAAAAAACATACAAAAAAAGATTTTCCTCAAGATTCCCATGAACAATTATGGGGAGCAATTAGCGCTGTATTTAAGTCTTGGCATAATCAAAGGGCAAAAACTTACAGAAGATTAAACAATATTCCTGAAGAGTGGGGTACAGCAGTTAACATTCAATCTATGGTGTTTGGAAATATGGGTAATGATTGTGCAACGGGAGTTGCATTTACCAGAAACCCATCCACAGGAGAAAATAGTTTTTATGGAGAGTACTTAATTAATGCCCAAGGAGAAGATGTTGTTGCAGGAATTAGAACGCCAAGAAATATTACTAAAAAAGCAAGACTTGAGTCATCTTCAGAAGATCTATCGCTAGAAGAAACAATGCCAGAAGCATTTGCTGAGCTCACAAAAATTTACAAAAAGTTAGAAAGTCACTACCGAGACATGCAAGATATTGAATTTACAATTGAGAACAAGAAACTTTGGATGTTACAGACAAGATCAGGAAAAAGAACTGCAAAGGCTTCAATTAAGATTGCGGTAGATATGGTAAGTGAAAAATTGATTACAAAAGACGAAGCGTTGCTTAGAATTGATCCAAAAATTTTAGACACTCTACTTCATCCAACGCTAGATCCAAAAGCTACAAAAAATGTAATAGCAAAAGGACTTCCAGCATCACCAGGTGCTGCAACTGGAAAAGTTACTTTTAATGCAGATGATGCTGAGCAAATGAAAGCTAACAATCAAAATACTATTTTAGTTCGAGTTGAAACATCACCAGAGGACATTCATGGAATGCACGCAGCTGTTGGAATTTTAACTTGCAGGGGAGGAATGACAAGTCATGCCGCTGTTGTTGCAAGAGGAATGGGAAGAGCCTGCGTTTCAGGCGCTGGAAATATAAAAATAGATTATGCGGCTAAGCTTTTTAAAGTAGATAACAATGAAGTCAAAGAAGGCGATATCATAACCATTGATGGCTCGACAGGAGAAGTCATGCTTGGAGAAGTTAAAACAATTAATCCTGATATCTCAGGAGATTTTTCTGAAATGATGAAATGGGCGGATGAAGTTAGAACTTTAAAAATTAGAGCAAACGCTGAAACTCCATTAGATTCTCGAACTGCAAGAGGATTTGGAGCTGAAGGAATTGGGCTTTGCAGAACAGAACATATGTTTTTTGACGAAGAAAGAATTTTATATGTAAGACAGATGATACTTTCAAAGACTAAAGAAGATCGTTTAAAAGCTTTAGATAAAATTTTACCATTTCAGAGAAAAGATTTTGTAGAAATTTTTACAATCATGAAAGGTCTTCCCGTTACAGTCAGATTATTAGATCCACCTTTGCATGAATTTTTGCCAAAAACAGAAAAAGAAATTGATATTGTTGCAAAATCTTTAAAAATTCATTCAAGCGAAATTAAAAATAGAATTAATTATCTCCATGAAGAAAATCCTATGTTGGGTCACAGAGGTTGTCGTCTAGCAATTTCTTTCCCTGAAATTTATGAAATGCAATGTCGAGCAATTTTTGAAGCGTTATGTGAATTACAAAAACAAAAAGTTGAAGCTGTAATTCCAGAAATTATGATTCCGCTTGTTGCAACAGAGAGAGAAATTGAAATTTTAAGAGCATTAGTAGACCGTATTGCGCAAGAAGTTCAAAAAAATAATAATTTTAAAGTAGATTATTTAGTAGGAACTATGATTGAGCTTCCAAGAGCTGCTCTTAATGCAAAAAATATTGCAAAACATACAGACTTTTTTAGTTTTGGAACAAATGATTTAACACAGACAACACTTGGTATATCCAGAGATGACTCCGGTAAATTTTTAGATGATTACGTTGAAAATAAAATATTTAAAATTGATCCATTTGTAAGTATCGATCAAGACGGTGTGGGTGAATTAATAAAGCTTGCGTGCTCACGAGGACTTGAAACAAAAAAAAATATAAAACTTGGAATTTGCGGTGAGCACGGTGGCGACCCGGATTCTATAGATTTTTGCCATAGAGCTGGATTACATTATGTTTCTTGTTCGCCATATAGAGTTCCAATTGCAAGATTATCTGCTGCGCAAGCAAGCATAAGGTCTAAAAAATAAAAACGACTCTAAGTAAATTTAAGCTAATTTTTTTAGNCCTCTATAAACAATTATAAGCTTTGTGGGCATGTCGTTTATTAAAAATCATTGATTTAATTGATTAATATAAGAATTTTTCTTTAGAATATTGTCTTTTCCTTGTCAAAAAAACATTTACAGGAAAGCCTAAATTAAATAGTTTCGCCGCTAATTAACTTAACAACAAGTAAAAACAAATGAAAACTATACTAGCAACAATCGTAAGTATGTTCTTATTCGTATCTTTTGCAAATGCTCAAGCTAAATCTTGCGCTGATTTAATCAAAGGTTACGATGCAGCAGTAAAAACAGCAAAATTAGATGCAGCAGCAACTAAAAAAGCTGGTGATCTAAGAAAAGCAGCTGGTGATGCACTAGCAGCTAAAAAAGAAGCTGATTGCGTTAAATCAATCAACGCCGCTTCTGCTGTTCTAGCTCCGGCTAAGAAGTAAGCATTTTTTTTTAAAGTGCTAACTTCTGGTTAGCACTTTAAAAATCTCCCTCCTCTAAAATTACTCAAAATAGAAGTTTTTTCACTAAGTTTTTAAAAAGTTATTAAAAATTACAAATCCATTTCGTCTATAAGATAGTATTTTTTGTAGATTAGGTTAAATATATTTTATGAGCCCTACGTTAGTTCAAAGTATAGCTTTAATAATATTTGTTGTAGCAATTCTTCATACATTTTCTGTAAAATTTTTTAAATCTCTAGCTCAAAAATTTCCAAGGCATCATAATATTTTTGATATGTTAGGAGAGGTTGAAATTGTTTTTGGATTTTGGGCTATAGTTTTGGTTTTAATTATATTCTTTTTACTAGGAAAAACTGAAACAGTTAATTATTTAAATAACCAAAGTTATGTTGAGCCATTATTTGTTTTTGTAATAATGGTAATAGCAGCTAGTAAGCCGATTTTAGATTTTTCATTAACTTGTGTTAAAAAAATATCAGCATTGTTACCTGTTAATAAATCTTTAAGTCTTTTTTTAATTACAATGTCTTTTGTGCCTTTGTTGGGTTCATTTATAACAGAGCCTGCAGCAATGACTTTGGCTGCATTAATTTTAAGAGATCATTTTTACTCAAAAAAAATTTCAAATAAATTTAAATATGGAATCATTGGAACTTTATTTGTAAATGTAAGCATAGGTGGAGCTATGACACCATTTGCTGCGCCTCCCATTCTTATGGTTGCTGCTAAATGGAATTGGGATTTAAATTTCATGATTAATACTTTTGCNTGGAGGACTGNACTTGCNGTTTTTNTAAANAGTATAATTCTTACTTTNCTTTTTAGAAATGAACTTACTAAATTAGGAGAATCTAAGATNAAAACAATTAAAATTCCGTCTTTTGTTTTGATTTTACATTTAATTTTACTTTTAGGAGTAATCTTTTTTGTTCATGATTTAATAATTTTTCTTGGAATTTTTTTAATATTTTTAGCGGTTGTAAATGCCTTTAATCAATATCAAGATAAGCTGATTATTAATCAAGCTTTTCTAGTTTCGTTATTTTTAGCAGGATTAGTGGTTTTAGGAGGACAACAAAAATGGTGGCTTCAAACAGTTCTTGCTAAATTAACCCCAGATCAGATTTACTATGTTGCAACAGCCTTAACAGCTGTTACAGATAATGCTGCTCTTACTTATTTAGCCTCGCTTGTTGATGGCCTTTCAGACCAATTCAAGTACGCAATTGCAGCAGGAGCAATTACTGGTGGAGGATTAACTGTAATTGCAAACGCTCCTAACCCTGCAGGTTATTCAATTTTAAATAAAAAATTCTCTGGAGGTATCGTTAGTCCTTTGTATTTGTTTTTATCCGCTTTGGGACCTACGATTGTTGCAATTATTTGTTATAAAATTATATAAATAGCGGAATAATTTTTCNNANACTTATTATTATAATAAGACAGCCAACAACTGTTAAAATCATTTTAATACTCATTTTTGANGTAGCTTTTGCAGCNTAAGGAGCTATTAAAAAACCACCAATTATAAGNCCAGCTAANGCTTCCCANTCTGTAATTTTAACTAAAAATACAAAAGTAGTTGCTGATGCTAAATTAATAAAAAATTCGGAAGCATTAACAGTTCCAATAACTTTTTTTGGCAACATTTTTCCACCTAATAAACTTGTTGTAACAACAGGACCCCAGCCACCTCCACCAGCGCCATCCACAAATCCACCGGTTACCGCAAGAGGAATAACAGCTGAATTTTTTTGTTTAAATTGTAATTTTATTTTTGAATAGGCTTTTGCAATTAGAAATATTCCCATGAAGAATAAATAAATAGAAATTACGATTGATAAATAGGGAATTTTAACTTTAGTTATTACTAAAGCTCCAAGAATAGCCCCAACGATCCCAGGTATCAGAAGTTTTTTAAATAATTTTGTATCAACATTTCCAATTTTCCAGTGATTTAATCCTGACGATCCTGAGACAAAAATTTCAGCTATATGAATATAAGCGACCGCTTTAACAGGAGAGATTCCGTAGCCTAATAAAAAAGCTGTACCTGTCACACCATAAGCCATTCCTAAACTACCATCGATTAATGCAGCAATCGATCCAAACAATAAAGCCCAGAAAAATAAATCACTGTTAAAAGGAGTGGGGTCTATTCCTCGATAATAGGTTAGCATTGCTATCGCTGAGATAACCAATAAACCAAATAAAATTTTAAATACTTTATTACTCATTATATAAATTTATTATTTTTCAAATAATGTTATTAGTTAATAACAATGTTTCAAGTGTTAGATAAATTTAAACAACCAATATTTGTACTTATTGCAGGTTCAATTCTACTTGCCCTTGCATTTGGGATTAGACACTCCTTTGGAATATTTTTAATTCCTATTAGTGAAAAGAATGAGTGGGGCAGAGAAGTGTTTGCAATGGGTCTTGCTTTTCAAAATTTAATGTGGGGAATTTGGCAACCTTTTACCGGTAGAATTTCTGACAAGATAGGTTCTGGTGTTGTCGTATTTGTCGGTAGCATTCTTTATTCATTAGGTTTGTTTTTAATGGGATCTCTTTCAACCAAAACAGGATTTATTATTGCATCAGGAATTTTAGGAATTGGAATATCAGGAGTTACATTTCCAATTTTTGGAGCAATTAGCAGGTCTGTAACGCCAGAGAAAAGAAGTATTTCAATTGGAATTGCAATGTCGAGCGCATCCCTTGGACAATTTATAATGTTGCCTGCATCTTTAGTGTTATTGCAAAACTTTGGTCCAACTTTAGCCTTTGGTATTTTATCTGTTTTCACACTAGTAATGTTAGTCCTCGCCGTTCCTATGTTTGAAAAGCCAATTCAACAAACAGCTGCTCAAGATTTGTCATTAAGAGAAATATTAACAGAAGCTTTTAACCACAAAGGATTTTGGCTGTTATGCATTGGATTCTTTGTATGTGGCTTTCATATTCTTTTTATTATGACTCATGCGCCGGCATTCTTAATTGATAGAGGTCTATCACCGCAAATAGGGACTATTGTATTAGCTTTAATAGGACTATTTAATATTTTTGGAACTTATTACGCAGGATTTTTAGGAGGTAAGATTAGAAAACCTTTACTCTTAAGTTCTATTTATGCATCACGTGCAGTGATTATTTTAATTTTTATTTTATTTCCTGTTACAAATTTAACAGCCTATATATTTGCTGCTTTAATGGGAGTGCTTTGGCTTTCAACAATTCCACTAACTCAAGGAACAATCACAACAGTTTTTGGTGTTAAAAATATGAGCATGCTCTATGGAATTGCTTTTTTATTTCATCAAGTGGGAGCTTTTTTAGGTGGTTGGTTGGGGGGCAAAGTTTATGATGTGACAGGCTCTTATGATATTGTTTGGTATATTTCAATTGCACTTGGAGTATTTGGGGCAATTATTAATTATCCAATTGAAGAAAAAACGATCTCAAGATTAGAAATAAAAGCAGTATGAAAAAATCAATAATTTTTTTATGGGTAGGTTTTGCTTCATTTCTTTTAGCAGTTGCTTATTCTTATCAAACTAAAGGTATGGAGCTTTATTTTTTAATTTCTAAACTTTGCTCTTAATTATTTTTTATTATTTTCTACCCAAGTTAAAAATATAAAGAATAAAATAGTTCCAATCATGCCAACGACGAAAAGTATAAGACCTGTAATTAAACTCATAAATTTTTATTTTGGTTTTGGGTTAAACACCTCTATAATATCCGAATAATATATTTTTAAATATTCAACAAACTCCTCTAAAAGACCAAAGAAATCAGTAAACTCAGGATTTTTATTAAGTATATATTCTCTATTTTCAAAGCTGATAGCCATACCGATTATAGAAATAATCAGAATAGTTAAAAAAATTTTGCTATAATTTATCTTACTTTTATTTTCATATTTAATTGGAATATAGTTTTTTCCAGGCTTTTCTTTTTTGGGTTTTTGATTTTTAGCTTCTTCTTTTTTTTTCTCTTCCTCTTTAATATGATTGTCTTTTAAAACTTTAAATTCTTCAGAACTTGCTGGTTCTTGAAACCATTTTTCATCACAAACTCCACACTGAACTACTCGACCATTAATACCAATTTCCTCAGCTTTAACTGCAAATTTATATTTTTTACAAGCGCACTCAATAATCATTTAAAAATAATACGATTTAATATTAAAATATCTTTAGCATTATTTACTACTAATAAATCATATTTTTTTTTCATTTTATTTTCTTTTTTAGATTCTGGATCACCTATTAATTTTTTTGTACTATCATTTTTTCCATAAATTTCATTTATAATTTTTTTTGCAGGATCTTGAATAGATTTAACTTTTAAAATATTATCCATAGCGCTCAGAATATCTTTTACGGGAATTTCATTTGCGATTTTTTTCGTTGATTCTTGAGCCGATTTAACTTTTAAAATATCATCTACTGCACTTAAGATGTCTTTTACTGAGTAATCTTGCTTCATAAATATAAATTAATTAAATCTTAATAATCTTTAAATTTCTATTGTTTTATTTTTGTAATTTTAAAATAATACTTTTTAACACGAGCGTTTATGAACTATTTTTTTGATTTTGAATGTTTGCTAATGCTTCTGTTCATAATGTAGTCCATCAGCGCTAGCAACACCCCGCTAACAACAAAAGTCAGGTGAACAACAACATATAAAATAATAGTATCTTTTGAATATTTATCCAAATTCATAAATATTTTTAGTAAATGAATTCCTGAAATAGCAACGATTGATGAAATTAATTTAATTTTAAGATCTGTAAAATCTACATGACCCATCCATTCAGGCTTATCTTCATGATTTTTTATATGAATTTTAGATACGAAATTTTCATAGCCTGAAAAAATAACAATAATTAATAAATTTGCAGCAAGCGAAATATCAACGAGACTTAGTATAAAAAGTAAAACACCCGCAATATCTGTTTCATGAATAATTGTGAAGAAGTGAATTATTTCTCTACCAAATTCATAAAGCAAAACTAATAAACTTAAAGACAAGCCCAGGTAAAACGGAGCAAGTATCCAACGCGATGCAAATATTGTTTTTTCTAATAAAATCTCAACTCTTTTCATAAAATTTTTATTTTTATTTAACTTTTTAAGAATTAAAGCATTAATAAACACTTGCTAAACTCTTGCATTCATTATTTAATCGGATTTTATAATTTATGCCATCAGTTATTTTAAGAGATACAAATTTACAAGGTAATATTACCGAAAAAGATAGCATTACAATTGACGGAATAGTTGTGGGCGAGATTAAAGCTGAAGAGGTTATTATTCTTGAGAATGGAAATATTACAGGCGATATAACAGCAGATAATAATATTGAAGCAGGAGGTCAAATAACAGGCGACCTTTATTCAGAGCGAATTCATTTAAATAATTCGGCCAAAATTAGAGGTAAATTATCACATAGAAATCTAGTTGTTGATGAGGGCGCACAATTAGAAATTGTATCCTCTACAAGAAAAAAAATAACAAATAATAACAAAGAATAATAATGTTTTTTAAATCAGATAAAAAAAATCAAGACCAAGTTCGTGGTTTTTCACATTTAGGTGAAAATTTTCGTTTTGATGGAGAAATAGACTGTAAAGGAGAAATTGAGATTGCTGGAAAAATTAAAGGAAATGTTAAAGCAAAAAAATTGAGAATATTAGAAACCGGAATAGTAAAAGGCATAGTCCAAGCAGAGGATGTCGAGGTTTTGGGTCACATGGTGGGTAATATTGATTCTAAAAATATTTATATTGGAAATAAAGGAGTTGTTAGAGGGAACCTTCATTTTGAAAATAACTTAACTGTTTTAGAAGGGGCTGATATTTCTGGTCATGTACAAAAAAATAAAAAAGATAAAGTTAAAAGATCAGACACTGATAAAGTTAAGTATCTAGAGCATAATAAAATAGCTTCTTAATCGATTTTGGTGAAACAAAGCCAAATTACTCTTCAATATAGCTTTAATTAATCTTGTTAACTGATAAAGGTTACATTTTATTATTAAATAATTTTATTAGATTTTTACTTACAACTTTCCCCAAATTTAAATGATTAACTTTGAAGGCTTTAGCCTTTCACAAAACTTACAAAATTCATTAGCGCGAATGAATTTTACAGCACCAACTCCTATTCAAGTAAGTTCTATACCGCTTGCCCTAGAAGGTCGTGATATTTTAGGTTCGGCACAAACAGGAACNGGAAAAACNGCAGCCTTTAGTATTCCATTAGTTGAATTGTTAAGNAGATCAAANCAAGGTTCGGCTNTAGTGTTAACNCCAACACGTGAACTCGCTAATCAAGTAATAGCTGTAATTATTCAGTTGCTTGGAAAAAGTAATCCAATCAAGGCAGCATGTTTAATTGGAGGAGAGTCTATGCATAAACAGTTAGGACAACTTAAATCACGTCCAAGAATTATTGTAGGAACACCAGGAAGAATAAATGATCACTTAGATAGAAAATCATTAAAATTATCAGATACAGGTTTTTTAGTTTTAGATGAAACAGATCGTATGCTTGATATGGGCTTTGGAATTCAAATTGATAGAATATTAAAACACCTTCCGGCAAAAAAACAAACATTAATGTTTTCTGCAACTCTACCTGAAGAGATTGTTAGAATGTCGTCTAAATATTTAAAAAATCCTGAAAGAGTTTCTATGGGGGCAACGAATGTGCCATCCATAAAAATTAAACAAGAAGTTATCCATATAAAACAAGAGCAAAAATATCAGGAGTTAATTAAGCAATTACAAGAAAGAACCGGCTCAATTTTAGTATTTGTTAAAACTAAACATAATTCAAAAAATTTAGCAGCTAAGCTTTGTAAGGAAAAATTCAAAGCAGATGCTTTGCATGGAAATCTAAGACAAAGCAAAAGAACTACTGTGATGAGCGCCTTTAGAAATAAGAAATTTACAATACTTGTTGCAACAGATATTGCAGCAAGAGGACTTGATGTTCCCCACATTGAACATGTTATTAATTACGACCTTCCCCAAGTTGCTGAAGATTATATTCACCGAATGGGTAGAACTGCTAGAGCAGGAGCAGAGGGTTCTTCTTTATCCTTTATTACTAATAGCGATAGAGAAAAATGGAATGCTATTGAGAGATTACTAGATCCAACTAAAAAGAAAGAAAATTTTTCTAAGAGCAAAAGCGGAGGCGGTGGATTTCAAAGAGATTATAAAAATAAAAGAAGAGGAGGGGAAAGAGACAGAAATAAAGGAGGAAGACCAAGCTTTGGTGGAAGCAGATCCTCAGAAGGATTTAGAGGAAATAAGCCAGCAGAAAGATCTCGAGAAAACAAACCCACAGATAGATTTAGAGGAAATAGACATTCAGAAGGATTTAAGCCTAAAAATACCGAAGGTTTTAAAGAATACAAACCAAGAGAAGGCGGTGAAAAAGACTACAGAAGAAAAAGTGACAGAGAAAAGCCAAAATTTTTTAGTAAAAAATCTAAAGACTTCAAAGATAGAAATTTCAATACAGGTAATAGAAAAAATTATAAGAATAAAGAATCATTTAATTAAAAAAAGAATTTAACCTTATCAATTAATGGACAAATACATAACTTTTATTGGTTTCTTTTCTGGTTTTTGCACAACAGTTGCCTTTGTTCCACAAGCTTACAAGGTTTGGAAAACTAAAAGTACAAAGGATATTTCTTTGTGGATGTTTTTAATATTTACAATCGGTGTTGCTAGTTGGTTAGTCTACGGAGTGTTAACTAATAATTTACCTATAATATTTGCAAATATTGTAACTTTATTTTTAGCGTTTGTAATTTTAGTTGCTAAAATTAAATTTAATTAAAGTTTAGAGAAATATCTAGATTTTGAGGACTGTGGGTTAGTCTTCCAATTGAAATTCTATTAACACCCGTCTTTGCATAATCAAGAATATTTTTATCGTTAATATTACCAGAAGCTTCAGTTTCATATTTGTTACCAACCATACTTAAGGCTTTTTTAATTTCATCTGGTTTCATATTGTCTAATAATAATCTATTAAAATTAAGCGATTGAATAGTTTCTAATTGACTTAGAGTGTCCACTTCTACCGTTATAACCTTTCCGCTTCTGTTTAATCTTAAAGCATTTTGCACAAGATCAAATATATTTTGTGATGCAGAAATATGATTGTCTTTTATAAAGATTTCATCAAATAAATTAAATCTATTATTCGTGCCACCGCCAAGAGTTACAGCGTATTTTTGAATAGCTCTAAGTGTTGGTAAAGTTTTTCTAGTACAACAAATTTTTGTTTTATATTCTTTAACTAGGTTAACGTAATAATGAGTTTTTGTTGCAATGCCTGATATTAAGCCTAAAAAATTAATTGCCGTTCTTTCTGATTTTAAAATAGAACCAGTTAATCCTTTAATTTCAGCAATAATATCGCCTTTTTTTATAG
>B570J29606_1000005_pt1 | contig 39158 bp, 40 predicted proteins | sample LakMenEpi27Jul12_FD_29606 | JGI IMG/M metagenome (IMG submission 29606) | reverse complement strand
ATTGAGGATTACCAAACGCATCAAGAGTATGTTGGCAATAAGATGCAGGCAGTGAAGTCTAAAAGCACAGCGCCTAATAAACCAGTCAAGAGAGGTAAATAATCATGGCTTATGGAATGTTAACCAGTTTCGCTTTAGGCGCTGCTGAAGGTCTAGGAAACGCTATTGTCAATAAATACAGCAAGGATCAAGATGCTGAGATTAAACTCAAAGCAGATCAAGAGCGTGAAGCACGAATCGAGGAAGCGGCTATACGGTCAGAAGGCAGAGCATCAACACGAGAACAATTTATCTATGAACGCAATCAAGCCGATAAGACTCTTGAAACAGGCGCTCAACATCAATGGACGGTGGATACTGAAAAACGTGCATCCGCTGAAAAAATAGCCGATGAACTGCGCAAACAGGCATGGGAAAAAGACCCAACAAACCCATCATACCAATCAACTATGCAACAGATTAATGCAAGTAAAGAATCTGTTAAAGCAAGTGAATCAGCGCTAGATAATGCCAAGTTAACACGCGAAAAAACTCAATTGGAAATTGATAAAGAAAAAGGTTTAGCAGATTTAACTAAACGCATTAATTCTGAACCAGATGAAACAAAACGCGATACCTTAATCCAACAAGCTAAAGTCATTAGTGTTAAATTCAACGATAAAGCCGATCAAATCAAAACTACTGAAATCGATACAGGTAGAGTTGATGAAAACGGTAAGCCGGTAATGAAAAAGATATTAGTTCGAGTTGAGGATAATGGTAATTGGAATGTATTGCCTGTTGAAGAACGTCTGAAAATGGCGCAACCCTACGACAAAGAACAAGCCGATATTGTTGCGAGGGATATCACTAATCGTCAATTAGGCGCAAGAGTTGATAACCTTTTACTTGATAGAGATAAAAATAATGCTGATAAATGGGATAAGGCATTTGCTGAAAATCAATCTAAACTCTTAACAACCAAACAAGGCGATACTGTTTCGTTTAAAGACAATAAAGGCGGAATGCTTTCATTGAATAAAGGTACTATTTCTGAGCAACCTGTTGAGAACCCATTAGATAGTTCTAAAACACAAGTTAGTAAAGCCACTGACAAGGCAATAGAGCAAACTGTTAAAACAGCTACAGCTAACCCATTAATTAAATTTACAGATGATCCAGTTAAACAAGGTCAATTTGATACTATCACTGGCGTGTTACTGTATTCTGAATCGGGATTAAAAGGTGCTAATGTCGGTAGACCTAAACCTACTCCCGACAATCCCCACCCTACAGCAGATGGAAGTTATCAACTTACTAACATCGCTATGAAGGATTTAGGTATTAAACCCGATTTACCCAATGGAGAATACTCCGTTGAAGCTAAAGAAAAAGCAGCGCCCGACTTTTATAAAAAAGCCTATACCGCAACACAAGGTGATGCATCAGCCTTTTTAGCTTATCGCTTTTCTCCTCCAGATATTAAGCAAGCTGTTGAAAAAGCTAAAAAAGAAGGTGGAAACTGGTGGGATTACGCTAAATCCGATTTAACCAAAGCGAATATGCCTACCGTCATTAGAGATGCAGAACGAACAATGATGCAATTAGCTAGAGAAAATAAACGTGTTCCTTTAGAAATTTCAAAAATTATCCTTGCCAATAAATAGGACTCTTAAAAAATGAAACTACAATTATCAGATGGTACAAATTTAACCCTTGATGATAGCTTAACCGACGATGAGGCTATGCAGTTATGGTATTCTGCCGAAGATCAACTTAAATCTGAATCGTCTGGTAATGAAGTTAATCAAGACCAACCTGTAACTGAACCTGTAGCACAAGACCCTACAGGCGAGTTGACGCAATTCAATAAGCCAGTTGAGCAACCAACGCCAGAGCAGATTGCACAAATGCAAGCGGAGGCTAATCCAAAGGATACTAGCGACTTCTCACGAGGCTTTAAAACATCTTATGAGCAGTTGCCAGAATTAGGCTATGGATTGGAAGCAGGCGCATACGCCATTGGTGAAACTGCATTTGGCGAAGGTGGAATGCTTACGCAAGGTAAGCAGGAAGCTGTTGGCAAAATGATTGAAGCGCAAAAAGAAACTCAAGCCAATGCAAAAGAAAGTGATTCGTTTACTTATGCTTATCAGAAAGCAAAAGAAGGCGACTTTGGTGCGCTTGCTGATACCGTTCAATATGGTCTAGGGTATGGGCTTGGTCAAGGAACTCAAGCCATACTTGCAGGGGGCATAGGCGAAGTTGGGGCTAAACTTGCCAGTGAAATGTTTGCTAAAGAATACACAGCAAAATTAGTTGAACAAGAAGCGCTTAAAATTGCCGAGCAAAATGCAGGCAGGGATATAACTCAATCTGAAATTGAAAGACAAGCCGTTAAGAATGTTGCAGAATCAATTGGTAAAAAAGGTCGTGATTATACCTTAGGCGCTCAAGCAGTAGGCTTAGAAGGTGGTGAGATTTTAGGTGATTTAGCTAAACAATCCACTGAGCAAAATCGCGCATTAACACCATGGGAAGTTAGCAGAGGCTTAGGTGCAACTGCGCTTGCAGCCGCAGGTGAATTTTATGCAGATAGGTTTGGATTGGATGTACTTGGTGGTAAACGCTTATCGGAAGCAGGTAAATATACTGAAGGATTAAAAGGCAATTTACTTCGTGGCGCTGCGACAGGTGCTAAAGGTGCAGGTATCGAATTTGGAACTGAGTTTGCCCAAACGCTTATTGAAGAAGCAGGTAAAGGTAAAGACCCATTTAGCAGTGACTCATTGCGACAAGCAATTGACGCAGCGGCATTAGGCGGCATTGGTGGTGGGGGTATTGGTGCAATTGGTGGAGCATTATCACCTGCTCAACAAAAACCAGATCAACCCGCTACAGGTGAGATTGATCCGTCAATGCTACGCGGTGGACTTGATGGCACAACTGCTCAAACTACAGCGCAACAACCTGCTCAAACTTCACCCGATTGGCAAAGAACAATGGGGGATATTCGTAGCATTGTTGGTGAAAATCAATTAGTTAACAATGAAGTAATTGCTAAAGATATTGCAGGTGCAAACAATGTAGATGATGCCCTACAAGCATTCAATCATATTGGTGAAGCTATCTCAACTGACCATGCTATTACCCATGAGTTGAAAACTCAAGAGCAACAAGCCATTGAAGCTCAACGCGGTCAAGATCAAATTACCGCTATGCAAGAACCTTTGATGCAAAAGCCTGTAAAAGCTAAACCAGATAAGTTAGATGCTACACAGGAAAGTTTAGACTTTATTGGTCAAGCAGTAGAACAAGGTGGCGCAGAGCTTAAAGGCGGAATGCTGTATCTTCCAACAGGTGAAAAGTATTCGCTCAATAAGGCGCAAAGGGATCATTACACTAATTTGGTTACACCGATTGAGCAAGCGCCAGAAATGCCAACAGCAGAAATGCCAACAGCAGAAATGCCAACAGCAGAAATGCCAACAGCAGAAATGCCAATAACAGAAGTTCAAACGCAAGAACAACTTCAAAAACTAATGAATAGTTTTCAAGAAGGGGATGTGATTGTTACAGATACAGGCGACAGGTTTGTAATTGAAGGTGTTATAAAAAGAAAAAATGGAGAGGTTGTGGCAGTTATAATCCCCCCATCTGAAGAAGAAGGCAGTAAACGATTTACCCTAGATATTGATGGTGTTAATGCGCTTATTAATCCTCAAGGGTATTATGACCAAAAGACAAATGAACGAAAACTTAGCGGATTTGGAAAAGTTGAAAGAGCAAAACCAACAGCAGATTATGAAACAAGAAATTCGGATCGTATTGCACGAATTAATCAAGCATCTACACCAGAAGAAATACAGTCAATTTATGCTGAAGAAACATCAGATAATGAGCGTCATTTTGAAGGAACTCGTAAAGCTGAGATTGCTGTAAAAGATAAGTTAAATAACTTAGAAAGAGAATCGGCTAATAAAAAAGAAGATGAAGCGTATGCTGCGGGTGAATGGGTTTTTCATTTTCCAACCAATTCCCTAAGTGATGCAAATCAAATGGCAAAATCTATGGAAAAGATAGAGCCTAAAAATGAATATAGGGTTGTACCTTGGCAAAATGATAGCTACTTAGTACAAAAAAGAAAGATTGAAGCAACACCAACAGCAGAAATGCCTGTAACCACTTATTACAATGAACCTAATGGTAAATATTATGGTGATGTAAAAGAAGTTAGTAAAATAATGCCGCAAGAATTAAAGCCACTCAACCAAATTGAAATTAATTGGGCGATTAGTTCTCAAAAAGCAAGCGGTAAATCCGAAGAAGAATGGGCAAAAAGTGTTGATTTGAGCGAACCCATTAAGGCTACTATTTATAGCGATGGTGAAATAAAAATTCAAGATGGTCATCATCGATACTTGGCTGCAAAGATTTTAAATGAACCTTTGAATGTTGAATTGAAATCAATCAATGCTAAAAATCAAATATTAAATGATGCGATTAATCGAATTAACAAAGATGTTTCACAAGCTACTGTAACAGAAACGCCAACAGCAGAAATACCTGTAGCAGAAATGCCAATAGAGACCAAACAACAAATTAATCCAGAAATTGCAGGTAATTTGAAAAGAGGTGAGATTGTAGTTGATGAAAATGGAAAAGAGTATTTATCTGTTGGCGCTCGACACGATTATTTAGAAGCGTTCCCAATTGAAAATGGCAAAGCGGATGTTTCAAAAGATACATTAGTAACATTCCATTTAAGAGATGCAACTAAAGATGCGTTTAAAGAACGTAACAACACGCCTATTTTTACAACAGGTAAAAATTTATATTCTGAAACACCAGTAGCAGAAACACCAGTAGCAGAACCCAAAGGAACAATCAACAACCCTATTCTTAGAAAGAACGGTAAGGCATTTACTAGTCCGCAAGGAGCGCAAACGCACATTCGCACCAATCCAGAATTATCTAAGGATACTCACACTTGGGTAAAACTTGGCGATAAGAAATACGGTATTGTCACTGAAGACCCAGTGGTTAGAAAACCTACAAAACCTGCTGTCAATAACCTACGGGCACTAACTGGTTTAGAACCTATTGAAACTGCTATCGGTAAACTTGGCGGAATCAATCGCGAAATGGCAAATAGGGCGGGTTTTTCTGATTTCAAAGGTTGGTACTTTACTAAAACAAGTTCCGAAGGTTTTGATGGAATGGCGTTACAATTAAACGGCAAAGGTTATGACGTTGATGGGGAAAACGATTTAATTGCTAAATTACGTCAATCATTAGCTGGGAAAAAAGTCTATACGTTCCAAGGACTTGATAACGATATTGCCAAAATGTTAGCCGATAGAGAGGATGATTTAGAACAGCAACAACAAGATGAACTTCTAAATACCTATACAAATGAAGAAGTTAACGCAATTTTAGATGCAAAGACGCAAGCTGAAAAAGATAAAATCATTGCAGATATTAAAGCGGAAAAGAAACGTAAAGCTGATTTGGAAGTTGATACAGTAGTTGATGAAATGCTCGGTAAAGGCATGACAACTTCTGGTGATTTGTTTGCACCAGAACGTAAGGGCAAAGCTACCGTTGGGCGTGAAGTGACAATTGAAGGTGAGCAACTTGCTAACTCACCACTTGAGCTTAAAAAACTTTATCCTAATCATTGGTTCTATGGGGATAAAGGCGCTCAAAGTAAATTTGATGAAACTGAAATTGACTATGAAACCCAATACCCTAATCTCGAATCGGTTTCATTAATCAATACAGATAGCAATATCGGTGGATTCTACGATCAAGTTGAACAGGCTATTTATCAAACAAGCCAATCTGATCGCACCACATTACATGAACTCGGTCACGCTATTCATCACCAACTACTGAATTACCGCAAATTAACTGAAGATGAACGCGCTACACTTAAAGAATTAATTCTAGGTGATGCGGAAGCTAATCATCCTTATTTAGCAAGTGATAAAGAACTTGTGGCTGAATTCAATCTGTATGCGCACGTTTTTCCAGTCAAAGCCAAAGCCTATGCGCCAGAGCTTTATAAAGAGCTTGTAGACGGCAGAAAAGATGTAAGCATTAAGTTAGGTAGCCAAGATAATAAAGCACTCACAGCAGCGCTTAAACAGGCGAATGTGACTATTGAGAAAGGGTATGGGGAGGAAACTGATAATCTCAAAGATCAAAATAGAAAAACATCTGATTACGTTAAAGAAATTGATGATTACACCAAGAAAGAATATGTAAAACAAAAACTTGCAAGTAATCCTAAAGGTGATGTAGAAGAAATTACCAAACAAGCTGAACGTGAACATAGAGCCGCTATTGAATTAAGAGTAGCTGAAGGATGGGGCATATATGGCGCAAACTTTGAAGACTACCTAGATATTTGGGAAAAAAGAGATAGCCTTAGAAAGAAATATAAAGAAAAAGAAGCCAAAGCAAATTACACATCAAAATTAAAAGAAAGTAGTCTTGAAAATAGACGTAATGAATTTTTGGAAAATATTAATGACCCATCTGCCGACAAAACATATAAAAATAGGTTTTATAAAGAAATAGATAGTTTGGTAAAGTATTTAGGATTTGAAAAATTTAAGAATACAGGTGTCTTTACTATTTTTAAAAATAGTAAAGATGAATATCTTGTATTTAACAATCCAAATAATTTTTTAGATTACCCTAATATGGTGGCTTTTGATAAAAAAGGAAATACCCTTCTTGAGGGAAGCCTTCATGATTTTGCCAAAGCCTTGTCAATAAATGTGTTTGGGAAAAATCATAATGGGTTTTCAGAAAACGATTTAAAACAAATAGCCGGTAAAATAAAAGAAGTTTACGGAGATTTATCAAAACTAAACGACATAGTTTGGCTGTACAGTAAATATTCTCCTAAAAATATTAATGAATTTGCATATGATCATCCCCGATTTGGGTACGATAGAACTGATATCTTCAAATACGAAATGTCAAAAGCTATTCCAAATTTAATCAAGCCTTCAAGTTTAAAATTCAGCAAAGCCAAATCGCAGCAACGCCTTGCGCCTAACGGTAAACCCTCAAACTTAAACGCGGTTCAATACGAGCAAGTTAGAACACCAGAATTTAAAGAGTGGTTTGGTGATTGGGAAAATGATCCAGAAAATGCGTCTAAGGTTGTTGATGAGAATGGTGAACCGTTGGTGGTTTATCATGGGACTAGCGAAAAGTTTTGGGAGTTCAACGAATATAAAGGTAATTTTTTTACACAAGATCCGAACTATGCAAAAGTATATTCCAGCGGCAAAAAGCCAATGGCATTATTTTTAAATATTAGAAATCCATTTGATTCTCAAAACAAAAAAGATAACAATTTTTATAATACTAAATTTATACCGTATTTTTCAAATAAATATCCAAGATTATCAGAAGGTTTAAGCAACCTCCGAGATTCTGAACCTTTATCATTTATTTGGGCGGATAAATTATTTTCCGCATTGCGGCATTTTGAGAGAACCGAAGGAACTAAATACGATGGTATGATAGTGGATGAAGGTGATACGCCAAAAATAGCAAAGTCTAATGCTTTTTTTGCATTTGTGCCACTACACAATAACCAAATCAAATCTGCCACAGATAACATAGGCGCGTTTAGCAAAGAATCAAATGATATTCGATTTAGCAAAGCCAGAGCATGGGATTTTAAACCTATGTCTGACGAGATGCGTCAAAATCTAATTGATATGGGGGAAGAAGATTTTGTTGCTCGCATTGATGAACTTGAGAACAAAGTCAAAACAGTAGCAGATAAAGAAGAAAATCATCGTTTACGTTTATCTCATAAAGATGTATTGGCTCGTATCCCAGAATTAGAAGCAGCGGCTAAAAAGTTAAAAGAAGGTTTGATAACACCGTATGAATATGAGTTATTATCAGATGAACTTTTACCAATGACTCCTTATGAAGAACTTCCGCCTATCGCTACTGAGGAAGAAGCTCGTTATGCTTTAGAAAACGGTAAAGGGCAATCGCCAAAGAAAGCGGCTAAATACGGTTTGCCAATGCTTACATTTAAGGATGGGGAAATTATTCAATTGCGACTCGATATCCCATCCTATAGAGACCATAACACATGGGTAGTGTCAATTCATATTCCAAAATCAATAACAGGTTATATTAAAGAAACACTGGGTATTAAAAACGGAACTATTGTTCCTGCTTCAGATAGTTCATTTAAAGCTGGAGATAGCGCAGGTTATCAATCTGTTGCTATTGCTAAAGAAGTAACTTTTGGAATGGGCGAAACAAATGCTTTGGATATAGCAGGCGGTACTCCAAAAGGTACAATTGCTACCATGATGGGTAAATGGCAAGGTACAACAATTGAAGAAGCAAAAGCCAAAGCTGAAGAAGCAATGAATAACAAAGAGTGGGTGCAAGTAGGTATGAACCCATTAAAGCATTCTTATTTTTACGATAGAGAAAACAGTCAACCTGTTATTTATGCAGATGAAATAATTCAAATCGGCTCATTGGTACTTGCTAAGAATCCTGTTTATGGGAGAAAGAGCGATTTTCGTTTTAGTGAAACTCAACAACCTGCTACCAATACTCACACCGAGCAATCTTTAAAAGAAGGTTTGACCAAAGCCGGTGACGATGCTTACGGTAAAGGATGGACTGATAGGTTACTTGGCACAGGGATGTTTAAGATTATCTCCGACGAGCAAGCTCAAGCAATTATTGAAAATGCAGTGGAAGTTAGTTACAGTAAAAACGGTGACATTGAAGCATTTTATAATCCTGCTAATGGTAAAACTTATTTTGTTGCGGAAAACATTGATAAAGAAAAAGACTTACATTATTTAATGATGCACGAAGTAAGTGTGCATATGCTTAAAATGGGAGCTAATGAAGCTGAATTTGAAAATTTCTTAAAAGAAACTGACAACTTAGTAAAAGTTAAAAACCCAGCGGCTGTTAAAGGTAGACAAGATGCCTTGGATGCAGATACTCCTCAAGAAGATTTGCGCGAAGAAACACTTGCCTATTTAATTAAATATGCGCCCAAACTCAAAATTGTTCAAAGATTCAAAGCATGGCTCAAAAATGCACTTCGCAATATGAGTAAAATGTTCCCTGCTTCACAAAAGCTAGGATTTATCCAATGGGCAAATAATCTAAGCGATCAAGATTTGCTTTATATTGCTGAAGCGACATTGCGTAAAGCACCAGAAATGTTATCTAAACAAACTCAATATCAATCTGAATCAGATGCAATATTGGCTGCTAAAGCTGAAAATCGTTCATTAATTGTTGGTAATTTAAAACGATTAAAAGATGAAAATCCAGATGCTCATAAAGCAGTTATGGATTATCTTGATAGACTTCCAGAAGATGAATTGAAACGTGTTAGTGATAATCTTGAGGAATTTAAAGGAACTCCTTGGGCAATGGTGGCTGTCAAGTCTATGGTAATTAGACAGATTTATCATTTATCTGAAAATTATGAATCTAACAAAGATACTATTGATAAATTAACATCGGGAACATTGTGGAGAAAAGATGATATTTCTCGATATGCTACGTTAAAGGTTTTCTTAGGTAAAGACAGAGAAAAGAAAATCCAATTGCTAGGAAAAGCCTATGATTTTGTTGGAGATAATAGAAAAGCTGAAAATGATGTAGCAGGCTCATTTATAAATTGTGATCCAAGTAAAGCCTGCGCTGAACATTGTTATGCTGCCTTAGCAAATGGTAGACCTTCCGAGCTATTAAAAGCAGAATATACTGAGTACATGGCATCTAAATATCCAGAAATATTAGCAAATAGAATATATGACCAATACTCATTAACAGCAGCTTTTAATGAAAAGTTAACATTAAGATTGAATGATAAAGGTGAATTATCACCATCTCAATTAAAAGTGATTGAATTGCTTAATGAAAAAGGGGTGAATTTACAAGTATTTTCAAAAAGACCAGAACTTTTAAAACAAGTTAATGATCGCAACTTAAAAATGCTATCTATTGATACCACTAATTTTGATTTAGCTTTAAATAACCCAGAGTTCAAATTAGCAATTACACTAACGGACGATTTTACTCCAGAGATGATTGCTCAAGTTGATGATAGAGTTTCTGTTTATCTACCTGTTAATTTAAAAGGTAAAGAATGGAGTAGAGAAAAACTTCGTGAAATGTATCCCGAAAAATATAAGGATATGTCAAAACGTATTTGCCCAGTAGATAGTGAAAATGTAACCACTAAAACAGGGACAAGTTTTGTACAGGTATTAAATAAAGAAGCAAAAGGACTTTGGACGTGTACTACTTGTGATAAATTAGGAACAGTTGGTTGCTTTAAAGGTTTTAATACTGAAAAAACTGCTAAATATGTTTCAGCAAGTAGCATAGGAAACTTATCTAAAGAAAAAGCATTGGCTAAAAAACAGGATGACATTTCATCAATGTTATCAGAATTTAAACAAATGGAAGGAATTGACAATGACACTTACAGAAAAATCGTTGAATTATTATCTAAACGACCTAGCGAACTTTCAGAATCAAATGAGCAAAGCGGAGATAGAGCAACAGAAAACCAAAATATTAAACAAAATGGTGGAAACATCCAAGAAGGAACAGGAGTTGGAGAAACTACTGGGGCAACCCGTACTAGTGTAAAGTTTAGTAAAAAAGCCAAAGAAGGCGAGATTGTCAATCGCTCTACAGGCTATACGGCTTATGAAAATGCCAAGCCTATTCCAGAAGAAGTTGATAATAAAGATAATTACCCAGACGATGTTTCTCTTGAAGAAGAAAAGGATTGGGTAACTCAACAGCTTCGTCGATTTGATAGTTTCCGCAGACTCAATGATAAATCTAATGAGCTTATCAATAAGTATTTAACTACAATGGGGAAATTACCCGAACTTGGTAAATACTTAGGTATGCGTTACAAAACATTAGGTAAGATTGATAATGTTGATGATATTGTCCGCAATGTATTTGAAACTTTGCAAAATGCCACTAAGGAGGATTCTAAAGAAATCTATACTTATTTGACTGATAATAAAGCTACCACTGATTTTATTATGGATCGTCAAATGGCACAGGTGGCTAAAGATTTAAAAGAAGCCATCCAAATCATCGGTAAGAAATTAGTTGAGTTCAATATTATTCCAATAGAATCATATCAAATGTATGAAGGTCGTTATTTACCTCGCGTATATTTGGAACATATTATTCAAAGTAGCGATAGATATCAATCACTTGGAAGCGGTAAAACCTTATCGTCAATGGGTTACGCTAAAAAACGTGATAATAATTTACCCGAAGAAGTGCGTCGATTATTAAAAGGAGAAGTTAAAAATCCTGCTTATTTAGCATCTCGCACAATCAGTATTCCACTACGCGATATTGCTATGATGGAATTCTTTAACCAAATTTCAGATAATGAAAAATGGGTTTGGAAACAATCACTTATCAATATTGAGTTAGATGCTACTACTAATCGTCCAACCGCTATATTTGATGACGATGGGGTCATTAACTATAAGGCAACTAATAGTGCGTTAGAAGGTGCGCCTAAGAAAACTGTTGTTCGTAAAGTTACACCTTATTTCTTAGATAAAGAAGCAGATCGCATTCTTGACCAATCTTACTCTGTTCCAGAAGAAGATAGAAAAGCTATGCAGGATTTGGCGCAAATGATGAAACGCGCAGCGTCACAGGCGTTACAAAATATGGATGCTATTCCAAGTGATTTTATCAAGATGCCTAATGTTGCTAAGTATGGATCGCTTAGAGGACTTGTTGTCCATAAACTTATTTATGATGATTTAGTAGGTACTATCAATACTTATGGTGCAACGGGTGAGCAAACAGCGCTTGAAAACTTCTTTGGTAATAATGGACTTCTCGCTAGAATTACAAGCGCCTTTAAGTTTTCTCATGTTGCGGTAAATATTCCAACACAGGTAACTAACTTATTATCAAACGGTATTCTTCTTCATACCAGTGGTGTTAGATTTGATAAAGTACCTGTGCGAGTTATTCAAGCATTTAAAGAAGTATTGAACAATGGTGAAAATTACCAAAAAATGGTGGATATGGGCGGTAGAAAAGCCACATTTAGTAATCAAGAACTGAAAGGTATTACTGACTGGCTACTTGAGAATGAAGCTGAATTTAGCGATAAAGATATGGATTGGTTTTCAATGACGCATTTGTTTAGAGAACTTTCATACTTAACAGGTAAAACAGTAAGAAGTGCAAATAACTTGCATCAAAATATTGAAATGATTTTTAAGGTAGCAAAATTCATTGATATGAAAGCCAAAGGCGCTACGGATGGAACAGCAGCGGTTATGGCTCATCGTGCATTATTTGATTATAGCTTTATTCCTAGATGGGCAAAATGGTTGAGAACTGTTCCAATGGGTATTCCATTTATTACTTGGACAATAAAATCATTTGAATCAACACTTAGAACACTTGCTAATAGACCGACTGCATTGTTACCTTACTATATGCTAGGTTACGCATTATCTCTTGCGGCAGCGGCTGATTTTGGTGATGACGGTGAGGATAAATTAAAAGCTATTCTCAAATTATTACCAGAGCGTATGCAACGTGGAGGAAGTGTCTGGATTCTACCAATAAAAGATGACGCAGGTAGAACTCAATTAATTGATATGAAAAATTTATTCCCTTGGGGTAAAACAGCGGAAGGGGTTGAAGCCTTATCAAAATTAGTAGGTAATCAAGATGTTGCAGAATTGCGTACTTTAGCAGATGCAATAGGTGTATTTAGTAGTCCAATAACACAAGCAGTTGTGGCTATTGATACAAACAGAGATGCTTTTACTGGTAAGCAAATTATTGATGAAAATGATACATCAGCGCAGAAATTGCAAACAATTCTTGAATATACTTACGGTATGATGATGCCACCAATGCTTGGTTCAAAAGGTGATATTGCAACTATTATTAAATCACAATCTCCATCAAGTTATGAAGGGATTATGAATAAAGATGGTTCACCTAAGAAAACAGAGGAACAAGCCTTTATTCATTTGTTTACCGGTTTATCTCTTAAAAGTGTGGATGTTGAGTTTGAAAGACATAAAAAAATTGAAGCATTTAATAATATGATTACAGGTATTAAGGCTCAACGAACTAGGGAATTACGCGCTAATCCTAATTTGGGTGAAGAAGAACGTAGAATTGTTAGAGAGAAGTACGATGCTCGAATTGAAAGAGTAAAAGAAAAGAAGCAAAAGTTTAAAGATGAAACTGATGTATTAAAGTAAATACGTTTTATAATACCCATGGCGCTACATACCGTAGCGCCCTTTAACTAGGAATGAAAATGGAAGAATTAGCAGTTACAATTACACGCGATGCACAAGGTCAATACACTGTTGAAACTGAAAACCAACAAGAGCAAATGGCTGAAGGTGGTGAAGGCGCAATGGAAGGTATGGCAGAAGGCATGGGCGCAGGTGTTCAAAAAGCGCGTGACCTTAACGATGCTTTGAAAATTGCCAAAGGTCTTTTAGAAGGTGGGGGATCAGCAAGCGCTGAGTCATTATTTACCAAAGGCTTTGGCGGTGAAGAAGGCGGTATGGGTATGGGCGGTGCGCCAGCACAAGCCGCGCCTATGGGTAAACCAACTAGACCTGCGATGATGTAATATGGATTTTGAAGCTCTAAGCAAGCTCACTTCCAAGCAACGTGCTTTCTTGACCCATTACTTAGGTAATGGGCAGGACGGTACTAAAGCGGCTATTGCAGCGGGATATTCAGATAAGGCGGCAAGTAAACAAGCCTATACCCTTCTCAATAATCCTAATGTGCAAGCAGCGTGGAAAGAAATGGGAGAAGTAACTTCCAGTCATCATGCGATTGTGACCGAGATTCGAGAACAGTACGCGGCTAATATTGCATCTATTTTTGAGATACAGGAATTTTGGACTAAACTCGTCCGCAGTAACAAAGATGAAAATGGTGATTATATTAAGTTAGATGCGCGTATTCGAGCCAGTGAATTACTTGCTAAGAATATGGGTATGTTCGTTGATAAGATTGAACACAGCGGTAAGGATGGTGCAGATTTACCATGTATTACTTTAAACTTCATTAAATCCGATACGACAATAAACAATGGCTGAAAACCTAGATGTACATTTCCCAGAGAAACTCCAATTCTTGTTTGCTCCGAAACGTTATAAAGTAGCACACGGAGGAAGGGGCAGCGGGAAAAGTTATAACTTTGCACAAGCACTGATTCTTTTAGCGGCTCAAAAACCCATGCGCGTATTATGCACACGGGAGATTCAAAAAAGTATNAAGCAATCNGTGCATTTGCTTTTATCCGATCAAATNCAANGACTTGGACTTGGGGCATTCTTTACTGTCCTTGAAACAGAGATTCGTGGNATGAATGGATCGCTGTTTATGTTTGCCGGTTTAGCGCAACATACAGTTGAATCTATCAAGTCTATTGAAGGCTGTGATATTGTATGGGTAGAGGAAGCGCAAACGGTAAGTAAGAAAAGTTGGGATATTCTTATTCCNACNATTCGTAAAGATGATTCTGAGATTTGGGTGAGTTTCAATCCAGACTTAGATACGGATGATACTTACACACGNTTTGTACTTAATCCTGCGCCAAGTGCAACTGTTGTTGAAATGAACTTTNNTGATAATCCTTATTTTCCTAAAGAGCTTGAAGCAGAGCGTCTACATTGCATGACAACCAATCCAGAGGACTATGATAACATTTGGCTTGGTAAATGCCGCAGTGCTGTAACAGGTGCTATTTATGCGAATGAAGTTAACGCTGCAACGATGCACGGCAGAATTTGTAATGTTCCTTATGATCCATTACTTAAAGTTCATGCTATTTGGGATTTGGGTTGGAACGACTCGATGTCAATTCTCTTAGTACAAAAAGTCCGAAGTGAGATTCGGATCATTGAAAGTATTGAGGATGACCACAAGACCTTAGATTATTATGCTGGACTATTGAATAGTAAGAAGTATAATTGGGGGTATGATTACCTGCCACATGACGGGCGCACTAAAGATTTTAAAACCGGTAAAAGTACAGAAGAACTTTTAAAGGCATTTGGACGTAAAGTAAAGATAACGCCTAATATGCCAATTGAATCGGGAATTAAGGCGGCTCGTTTAATGTTCTCGCAATGTTATTTTGATAAGGTACACGCAATTCGATTGCTCGAATGTTTAAAGCGCTATCGTCGAAGTATCAACCCAAGAACAAATGAAGCAGGCGCACCGCTCCATGACACTTATAGTCATAGTGCAGATGCCTTTAGATATTTAGCAGTCAATGCTGAGAGTTTAAGCAATGAAGATAGACGCGCTCCTGTTGCTGCGCCAAGATGGCAACCGTATGATAGCGGTGTCGGATATTAATTTAATTGGAGATAGTCATGTCATTTTTTGATAATATGGTTCACAAGGTTTCAGATGGCGCAAAGAAAGCCGTTGATGAAGCGGCTGGCGCAGTTACTGATGTGTCACATGGTGATATTGCAGGCGCAGCGCAACACGTTGAAAATATTCGTGAAATTCCTCAAGATACTGTCATTGATATTGCGAAAGCAACTATTAACGAAATTATCTAAAATGCTTTATAATTAACGTCGAGATGATGTTACGCCATGTCGTGATGACAGAGCAAACTCCTTTAACTGGAACTAAGAGATGATAGACGATTCTAAAATTGACAGACTAGACCGATTCGGAAAAGCACTTTTGTCCAAAAGACAGAAGGCTATCCAAGCTCGTAAGAAATCGGGCATAGAAGAAATTTGGGATCAAGACAGTGAATATTATGAGGGTATTGATGATGCCAACCGTGGTGAAGTCAGTACCTCCATTACCAAAAATCTTGTAGATCGTGGCGGCTATTCGCGTGTAAATAGAAAGCGAATTGGCTCAAACGTGTTTATGAATATCACTAAGCAATACACAGATATTGCTGCCATGTCACTTGCTGATATGCTCCTTCCAGTTGATGATGCAAACTTTGAAGTTCGCCCAACGCCTAAACCTGCCACAATGGAATTACTGCAAGTAAAACCCGTTGATGTCGGTATCGTGATGTATAAGAATCAACAAATGCCTGTTGAGCAATTTGAAGAAACGATTAAACAAGACGCAAAGAAAAAAGCAGAAGAAGCTCAAAAACAAATTGAAGATTGGCTTGTTGAAGCGCATTGGAATCGTGAAGTGCGTAAGGTACTTCGAGATTCAGCTATTCTGGGTACAGGTGTTGTTAAAGGCTGTTATCCAATTATTGATGAGCAAAACTCTGTACATAAAATGTTTCAAAAGCAAATGCCGACACCTCAAGGTGAAATGCAAGCAGAGGGTGTTGCGGATGTTAAAGTTATTGAAATTCGTCCAGCATCAAAACGTATTGACGTAAGAAACTTTTATCCCGATCCTGCGTGTGGAGATGACATTCACAGCGGCAGTTTTGTTTGGGAACGTGATTATATTACGAAAAAAGAATTGCGTAATTTACGCAAAGCAAAAGGTTACATTTCTTCTCAAATTGAGTTAGTCCTTAAAGAAGGTGCTGACGACGATTTAGAAAAGAAACGTGATAAGACTAACTTTGGCGACAGATTTGAAGTGTGGTACTACTATGGCGAAGCTACTAAAGAAGACCTTGAAGCTGCTGATTGTACTTGTGGTGATAGCGATACTTATGATGTTGTGGTTGTCATTGTCAATAATCGCGTTATCAAAGCTACCATGAACCCACTGGAAAGCGGTGAGTTCCCTTATGATGTAATGGTGTGGCAACCCATGAATGATACTTGGACAGGTATCGGTGTTGCACGTCAAGTAAGAGAACCTCAACGTATTATTAACGCGGCTACTCGTAATTTACTCGATAACGCAGGTAAAGGCGGTAGACCTACCACAATTATTGCCGATGGAGTTGAATCGGCTGATGGTGGATTAGTTGAAGTGGGTAGCGGTGCATTACTTAGATTGTCACCCGATTCCCCAATACAAGATGCGCGTGGCGCAATAAGCTCAATCATTATTCCCATCATCACACAGGATTTGATGGCAATCATTCAGTACGCGCTGAAAATGGCTGAGGACATTACCGGCTTACCGATGATGCTACAAGGTCAGCAAGGCAATGCTCCAGATACTGTTGGCGGTATGACCATGCTTCAGAATAACGCTGGAACTATTCGCAGAAACATTGCTCGTAACTTTGATGATCGCGTCACTGTTCCACACATTACACGTTATTATGAATGGATTATGCTTTACGGTGATGAGCAATTGAAAGGTGATTTTAATATTGAAGCTCGTGGATCAACAGTTCTGTTTGAGCGTGATGCGCAACATCAAGCCATTATGCAATTAGGCGCTCTCGTAATGAACCCAGCTTTCCAAATCAATCCTGCTAAATGGATTGATGAAGCATTTAAAGCGCAACGCCTTGATAGTAAACGCTTTAAATTTAGCGAAGAAGAAATTAAACAGATGCAAGCGCAAGCACAACAAAATCCACCGCAAGACCCTAAAGTCGCAGGTCAGATTGAAGTGGCTAAAGTTCGCGCTGCTGGTGAGATGGATAAAGCGAAATTCTTGCAATCTACTGATATGGCGGAGATGCAAGTTAAAGAAACGCTCGCTATGCAAGAACTCAAATTTAAAGCGCAACAGGCAGAGGTTGATCGTCAACATGAGATTCAAATGAAGCAGATGGAACGCGACATGAAGATTATGGAACTATCGCAATCGACTCAAATCAGTGTCGCTGAAATCAAATCTCAATTGGCGCAAACAGCTCAAAAATTAAACGTACAAACGCAATTATCTAAACAGGTGTTAACTCCTCCCACTGAACCGGCAGGTAGAGCGCCAAATGGACAGGCTTATCAGAAATGATAGAAAAACCTAAAGTAGATACAAATTCTCCCACATGGATTGCAATTAGAGAATATCATATTGCAAGACTGGATGAATTGCGTAGAAAGAATGACAATCCTCAATCACAGGATGTAACAGATAGACTTAGAGGGCAGATACTTGAAATTAAGAATCTCCTGTCTATAGAAAAACCCGTAGGCGAGTAATATCCCCTGCAATTTGTAACTCGCACAGCAAATGCCCTGCGACTAAAATGCGAAAGCATAGGAAGTAAAAATGGAAGAATCACAAGTACAAGAAGAAAGCATTGAATTAGAAATTGATGATGCGTTTGCTGATGGCTTTGAGGAGTTTGGCGAAGATTCGTCCAACGAAATTAAAGAAGAAGCGATTCAAGAAATCATTGAACAAAATCCATCGTTTTCTGAAGAACAGATTCGTGAATTGTTTGAACAAAACAACCAAAGATTATTTGGCAAAATTGGCGAGATTAACCGAGAAGTTAAGCGTCTTGAAGCACTGGCTCAATCGTCCGCGCAACCAAGAGAAGCTCAACCTATTCAAGTTACTGCTGAGATGTTTTCCAATATGCGAGAAGAATTTGGCGAAGATTTCGCAAATGCTTTAGCTAGGGATTTATCGCAGATACCTTTGCAACAACAAAGTGGTGGCATCGATCAAAATCAGATTGATTACATTTTGCAGCAAAAGGTCGCTCAAATAGAAAATAATTTTGAAATGAAGATGGTGACGAGAGAGCATCCCGATTGGGAATCAATTGCACAATCACAAGATTTCACCGGTTGGAAGAACCAATTACCTGCGGATATTCAAGATAGACTTGATACTACATGGGATTCTGGTTTTATTTCCGCTGCAATTAGCGCTTATAAACGTGACAAGGCTTTGTATCAAGAACAAAAAAGTAAGAAAAATCAACGACTTGAATCGGCAGTTATGCCAAAAAGCACAGGTGGGTTTGATGAAAATTACGAAGATGATTTTGAAGCAGGGTTTAATACAGACTAACTTACTTTTATTTAATAACGTCGAGATGACGTAAGGATGCTTTAAAATGGCTATTCAAGGTTATAACACTTCTCCCGCCAGAATTAACAAATTCAAAGGCGAGATTTTAAAACACGCTGTTGCGCTAGAAGTATTAGCAAAACAAGGTCGTCAAATTTCTTTGCCTAAAAACCAAAGTGAAACTTATGTAGCACGTCGTTATGTTCCTTATAACGCGACTGCTGGTAATCCAAATGTCTTCTTCCAAAATGTATCCGGTGATCGTGGTACAGCGATGGCTAACGCACACTTAACGCAAGAAGGTGTTACACCACAAGCGGATACTATCGTAGCGCAAGACATTACTGCGGTAATCAATCAATACTCATGCTTATACAGCTTTACTGATAAAGTGGCTGATTTGTACGAAGATGATATTCCTAAAGCAATGGTGGAACAAGTTGGTGAGCGTGTTGCGCTTGTTAACGAAATGATTCTATTCGGTGCTTTAAAAGCGTGTACTAACGTATTCTACTCTGGTACAGGTACTTCTATTGCAACAGTTAACGACTATTTGAAATTAGCAAATATCCGTAAAATCACTAAAGCAATGCAAGCTAACCATGCTCGCCCTGTAACTAACACATTAAAAGCATCACCAAATATCGCTACTCAACCTGTTGAAAGCGGCTATGTGATTGTTTGCCACACTGACTTAGAACCCGATTTGCGTGACATTGCTGGCTTTATTCCAACATCACAATACGCAAGTGGTACTCCAATGCCAAATGAAATTGGTCGCGTTGAGCGTTTCCGTTTCATTACTTCACCAGATTTACCTGCTCAATTGAGCGCTGGTGCGGCTATCGGTTCAACTGGTTGCCAATCAACTTTAGGCACAAGCATTGACGTATATCCTTATTTCGTATTTGCTCAAGATGCGTTCTCGCAAATTGCATTACGCGGTAAAGAATCAATGTCACCTACTTTCATCCCAGCGGGTGAAAAAACTAAATCTGATCCACACGGTCAACGTGGTTATGCCGGTTCAATCTGGTGGAAAGGTGTGATGATTGAAAACAACCAATGGATGGCTTTAGGCTATACTGGCGTTAAATCACTTTAATTAATATCTGCGCCAAGCTAACTCTTGGCGCACTCCTCAGAGGATTTTGAAATGGCTGAAAATACAACTTATGTAGTGACCAGTAAAACAAACGATGAAGATTTCCAATTGGATACTTTCATTCGTTTATCATTTGACGCAACAACTATTGTTGCAGCGGATTATGTTGAATTAGATATTGGCTGTAAGCCACGTTACGTTTGTGTAGAAAACTTTACTGACCTTTCTAAATTTGAATGGTATGAAGGTGTAACCGCTACTGTATCTGCGGGTTCATTTGTTGCAAGTACAGTTTATACAATTGCGACTATTGGCTCAACTGATTATGTTGCAATTGGCGCACCGTCTAATACTGTTGGTGTAACATTTACGGCAACAGGTGTGGGCGCAGGTAGCGGCACAGCGGTAACTAATGATAACGTATGTATCAAAACCGTTGCTGCGGGTACTCGTACCTTAGTCACTGCTAACTCAATTTTAGTTCGTGATCGCACAGTTCAATTATCACAAAATGCAACCACTGCGATGATTTTGGCAAGTAAAAACTTGTCGGTTCGCGTATCGAGTTAAGTGTTATTGGCAGTGTGTCTTTTAGGCACACTGCTATTTTTTAGTTTATTGGAGTTTAATCATGGCAATTCAAAAAGAATTACATACAGAAGAAGTACGCGGCAGAGCAAAACCTACCATTAATTTAGAAGATAGTCTTGTTGATATTCGTGACAACGAAGAAATCATTGTTGAAACAAGTGGTATCGATTTAGATTATCTTGATGAACTTCAGTTTATGGAGGAAAAAGTCACTATTCGTATTGAGCCTTCGGCAGATAGATACGCTCCTCGTTTTGTTGACGTAGCTGTTAATGGTCGCATCGAATGGCTTGAAGTGGGAAAACCTATTGCCGTTGCTCGTAAATATATCGAAGTTTTAGCAAGAGCAAAATCAGATACTTTCATTACTATTGCGCCTAATACTAATGATGAAAATCCTGTGAATTTGATTTCTCGCAACACATCACAAAAATATCCATTCAGTGTGATTAAAGACCCTAATCCCCGTGGATACCAATGGTTGACGACTGTATTGTCACAATAATTTATTAACCGTACTGGAATTAAACCATGACATTTCTTGAACTCGCTAATCGCCTTTTATCTGAAGCAGATATTTCTGGTGCAGGATTAATCACAACGGCAAATCAACAGGGTGAGTACAAACAAGCTGTTGATTACATCAATACTGCATACGCAGATATTCAACTACAACACGCCAATTGGGATTTCCTACGGGGAGATATGTCATTTAATACCATTAACGGTGTAAATAATTATTCTGAAACCGCTATCAGTTTAGCTGATTTAAGCGAATGGTCGCCCGAAACTATGCGCATCTATTTAACAGCGAATGGTATTGTCAGTGAACAATATCTCATTCCTGTTGAATGGGATGAGTTTAGAGATTTATTCATGTTTGGGAATGCGCGTATTCAAACCGGATTCCCAACACACTTTACTATAAAACCTGCGGATAATTCCCTTACGTTTTATCCTATACCAGACAATGTTTACACGGTAGAAGGTGAGTATTATAAAAACCCTTTCACCTTAGTAAACGATACCGATACACCAATTTTCCAATCGCGCTTTCACATGATTGTGGTTTGGCGAGCATTGATGTATTTTGCAACACAACTCAATGCCCAAGAGCTTTACGCCATCGGTAACATTGAATATCGTAAATTACTCTTTAAACTTGAACAGTTTAATTGCCCTGTACCCACTGCTTCGGAAGAACTCGCATGAGAATGAACGCGCTACCTAATGTTAAAACCATGACGCAATACTCGCGTTTTGCCGGTGGTCTTGATTTGGTATCGCCACCTCTCACTATTGATGCGGGTAAATGTATTTCAATTAATAACTATGAGTGCAATGCACTGGGTGGTTATCGTCGCATTGATGGGTATGAGCGTTTTGACGGCAGACCTTCTCCTAGCGCTCAGAGTTACTACTACTGCCCTTGCACGTTCTCAGCGGCAGTCACAGTAGGTCAAACAATTACAGGCGCTACAAGCGCGGCTACAGGCAAAGTATTACAGGTTGAATCCACTTATCTCATTATCGATAGAGTGACGGGAACATTTGTTCTTGAGAACTTTACGGTAGGCGGAACGGTAAAAGGCGCTTTAACTATCCTGCCTTCCAAAGACGGACATCCTACAGGTATTGGTCATGCCACTGCTCTTGGATTAGTAGCTGATGATTATCGTGCTGATATCACTGCGGTAACTGGTAGTGGGGTGCTTCGCGGTGTCTGTATGTACAAAGGCATTGCTTATGCGTTTCGTGATAACGCGGCAGGAACGGCAGTCGATATTTGGAAGTCTACTTCTACCGGATGGCAACAAATTACACTGTTCAAATCACTGCCTTTTAAAACCTGTACGGTAGATGTGCTTGATGGTGTGGTTATTAACCAAAAGAACTCTGGTGCAACAGCGACTGTTAAACGACAAGTAATTGAAACTTCTCAAAGTTTAGATGATTTAGAAGCCACTAGTGATACCACTACAGTGATGGGATTAGGTTCACATACGTTTACCATTCAAACAGGTAAAGCCTATGTCGCGGGGCAAGCGATATTAATTATTTCAACCGCGTCGCCAACCAACTATTTGGAAGGTACGGTAACTTCGTACTCTACTAATCAAATTGTCATTAATATTACAAATAAAGTAGGATCGGGTACTTACGCATTATGGCGATTACATTCCGATCCAATTAATATTCGCAGTGACACTGGTCGCTTTATTGTCACAAGTGTCACCGGCACATGGACAAGTAATGTAGCGGATACGATACGAGTGGGTATTATTGATATCGCTGTTGTTGATAATCCCAGTGGAAATCCTGTTACTCAAATTAGCATTCTACAAGGTGGTAATTATCAGTTTGTTCAACATAACTTTTCAGCCGCGTCCGATGGTAAAAAATTATATGGTGCAGATTCATTAAATCGTGCCTTTGAGTTTGACGGTGACGTATATATCCCCATTAGAACTCAAATAACCATTGATGCACCGACCACTATTGCAGCGGTTAACGGTCAACTTGCCTTATCTTATTTTGGTACAGTGATATTTTCAGCGGTAGGTAATCCCCATGACTTTAGAACAACTAGTTTAGGTTTTCAAGATGTTCAAGAATTTGGCGATACTATTACTGGTATGAGTCCGATTGTCGGTGGGGTTCTTGCTGTTGCGTGTCGAGATAGTTTTTGGCAAGTATCCGTTGATTCGCAAACTAGTCTTTACAAAGCGGAACTAATCTCTCCAGATATTGGTGCTATTCATTATGGGTTAATGAATCTTGGCGCACTTTATTCATTTGATGATAAAGGGATTATCCGCATTGTTCCTTCTTATGTATTCGGTGGCTTTGAACACGATACTATTAGTCGCGCTATTCAACCAGTGATTGATCGTTTCCGAGAAAAGATTGTCGCTACTGCGGTTTATAAAAGCAAAAACCAAGTTAGGTTTTATGCAAATGACGGTACGGGTATTATTATGACAATGACTTCGGGCGTAACGCAAACAGGCGCTGCGACCACTGGTCATGACTTTTCTCAATTCACCTATCCCATCAATATTAGTTACGCATGGAGTGGTGAGGATGCAAGTGGGCGAGATATCGTTTTACTTGGCGATGAAGATGGTTATGTTTATGTTGCTAATACCGGATCATCTTTTGATGGTGAACCTATTCAAGCCTATATCAGAACAGCATTTAATAATGTAAAATCACCCTCAGCAATCAAGCGATTTAGAAAAATTGAAGTTGAGCTTTCAACCGTAGGTTATTCGTATATTCGCTTTAATCCAGATTTCTCTTATGCTGATCCATCTATTGCCACTCATCTTCTTAAATATGAAGAACTGCAAGGCGCAGGGGGTTATTGGGATGAAGCGATATGGAATGAATTTTACTATGATGGAAAGATAGTTTCTCAACCAGAAATCCGCATACAAGGAAGTGGAACAAACATTGGTCTAGTCGTTTTCTCTAATTCGGCTATTGATTTAGGACATAATTTATCGGGCATTGTACTTCATTACACGCCTAGAAAACTAAATAGATAATAGGAAAAAGAAAATGGCAAAATTATATGTAGATATTACTGATAATTTGATAGACGTGGCTAAAACTGTCGCGGCTAATCCAAATACAAATGTCGTGCTTAATGGAACACCGATTAGCAATCAAACGCTTGTTAGTTTAGCTTCAAATCAAGCTATGCAAGGCTCAACTTCTGCCAATTCAGTTGTTCCCTATACAGGTACTAATTTTACAGGAATGAGTAACAATCTTGGAGCGCAGCCAATTACTCTTAATCCTAGCACTTTAGCATTATCCAATTCACCTACAATTACTACCCCACAATCATTAAGTGATATTGCAAAAGCTCAAAATAATACTGCGACAGTTTTACCTTATGTAAATCCAAATTTGGAATTACCAAATGTAACTAAGCCATCTGCTGACACGCTTGCTATTTTAGGTGGAACAGGTACTGCTAAAGTTGCGGATACAGGGACGGTTATTGATAACACTAAACTTAATACGCAAGGTGGCGGAAGTGCATTATCCACAAGTGATATTAATAAAATCCCAACAACAGGTGGAAGTGCGTTATCTACAGGCGATATTAATAAAATCCCAACAACAGGTGGAAGTGCGCTATCTACAGGTGATGTTAATAAAATGTCAACTTCCCCTGCTGCGACAAGTCCTCCCAATACAATAAATACAGGAAGCATTCCTGCTCTTACTACGGCTGATTTAACTAATTGGTACAATACTCAACCAAAGGGCATTACTGCGGATCAATTAAAAACAGCATTGGGAGAACAGCAAACTGCTTTGAGCGGTCAAAATACAGAGTTTTTGAAAAACTGGAATAGCAGTGCCGATGCGCTTAAAACTAATATTCTTAGCGGTGTTGATACCAAAAATCAAGCATTTGGCACACANGCAACACAAGGCTTTATGGATGCCTTTAAGAATTTCCAAATACCCACTAACCAGCAAACTGGTGTTAACTTAGGTAATTATAATGATAATCGAAATGCCGCTGCTGACCAATGGTGGTCACAATATGTTACAGGACGGAGATAATTAAATGGCAACTATAGAAGAAATAGCAGCGGGGTTGCGGTCTGGAACACCTGTACAAAAACCAACTACGGCAACGCAAACTTTTGATCCAAAGTATATTAATTCATACGGTGGATTAGTTAGCGGAGCAACTAATCCTAATTTAGCGGCTAATTTGAATAAATATGGAACAGTTACCGATGCGTATGGTAATCCTATTTTTGATCAAAATACACTTAGTAGCTATTATTCCGATCCATCTACGCTTGATAAGTCAACTAAAGCCATATCGAGCGTTGCTGGGAAAGCTATCAATACTGGTTTAACTACTTGGGCAGACGAGGTTCTTCAAAAAGAAACGCTTGATCCTGTAACAGGCAATCCTGTTAACTGGGTAGGTGGTTTTGGTGGTGCGCAATACAAGGCAGCTAAAACTGCATTGATGGCTAATCCTACAAACAATGTACGATGGACTACTCAAAAAACACAAGCTCAGACTATTGCTGACCAAGCTGTTGCCGATGCTAAAACTGAAGCTGATGCAAAGATTGCCGCTGATGCTAAAGTAAAAGCTGATGCTGATGCTAAAATCCAAGCAGACGCTGCGACAAAATTAGCTACTGAGCAAGATACTGCCAATCAATTAGCGCAACAAACTGCTAATGATTTAAAATTAAAAAATGCCACCGCACCACTTGATACTAAAACATTAGGTGGCGGGTTTGATGCACTTGGTAATCCTATAAATAGTACAGTCACATCTGGTATTACACAGGATATGATTGATAAGGGAATGCTTAATGTTGCTAAAGTAGGCGCTCCAACTACCATTGTTAATCCAAATTCAGCCGCTGATGTTACCAAGATGGTGGACGCTGCCAAAGCATCTGAGGTTAATGTAACACCCGATTCAATGGTATCTAATCAGCTATCTGGATTACTTGCTAAAAACAATCCTTATATCCAGCGAGCAGTTAACGCAGCTAATTTGCAAGCATCGCGTAGAGGTATGCTCAATACAGGCGCTGCTGCTGGATTTGCTCAAGACGCAGCGATTAAAGCCGCTTTACCGATTGCGCAACAAGACGCATTGGCTAGACAAAAAGCCAATGAAGCTAATGCAGCGGCTCAAAATCAATTGCTCAATACCGGACTTGGTCTTAAAGCCACCAGTATGGATAGACAGGCTCAGAACGATATTCAAGTTCAGAATTGGAATGCCGCTAATAAAATTACAGTAGATACCACTAATACTCAAGCCATCAACGCGGCTACTAATTTGTTTACCACAGCAATACTAAACGATTTGAATAATTTAGCCACATCTAATCGGGACTCTGGCGCTAGATTAAGAGAACTTATTAGTAAAGGGAACATTGAAATTGCAGGCAAGGTAACTCAATCTGTTATTGATAGCGTGGCAGCAGATACGAAATTTGAATCTGATAAAAAATTAGCTGTATTTAATGAAACTCTAAAGCAACAAACCAATCAACTAACTGCTGAAAATCAAGTAATGGTTGATGCACTAAAAGGCGATCGTGAAACTTCTAATGCCGTATTACAAGCACACGCAGTTATTGACGGACAGCTACTCGATGCTATTAAAGCTATTAATCTTACTCCAGATATGAATGAAAAAGCTAAGGCAGCTAATGCTAATGGACTAACTATGATGGCAAATGCAATGAAGAAAAATATTACTGCTACAGCGGCAGCTCAATCACAACTAATTAATAGTGATGCGGGTAAAACTGCAACTTCCTTAGTTTCTCCAACAAACAAATAGGTATCTTTATGGCAGCTTCAGCAGATTTACAATTAGAACAAATGAAAGCAAACGCAGCGGCTCGACATGAGCAAAGTTTACTCGGAAGGTATGAGCAAGTTTCTCAGAATAAACCAGTGGGTATGTTATCTATGCCAAACACTGATTTGCCCATGTTTAGCGCATCTCAATTCGGTTCGTTTAAAACACCTCAACCTCAACAACCCGAAAGCGGTGGCATGAGCGTAATGTGTACTTTAATGCGCGAATACGGCTATCTTGAAGATGATGTATTTGACGCTGATACTTTATTTGGGCATTTGATCGCAACTACTCATCCAGAAATCCTCATCGGCTATCATGCGTGGGCAAAACCGCTAACTGAATTCTTGCGTAATAATGCGATTTATATCCCGTTATTTGCCTATATTGTTCAAGCATGGGCATATGAAATGGCAGAGCAATTTGGCATTGTAAAAAATCGCAGTACATTTAAACGATTAGTTGGTAAAATAGTGATGAATGTAGGTAAGCCAATTTGTGGGTTTATCGGAACAGTAATTTCATCATCACAAGGTATTTATGAGTATCACCGGACTTAACATACAAGCACATCATTTTATTGGCGGAGTCTATGCCAAAGAAGTGATTATCGATGATGGCTTTGAAGTTCAGCAACACGCTCATACCTTTGACCACATGAGTGTTCTTGTTGAAGGATGCGCTATAGTTTGGCAAGGCGATACTCAAGAAACCTATTTTGCCCCTGCTGTGATTGAAATTAAAGCCGGTATTGAGCATAGCGTTCAAGCGGTTAACGGTAGAGTGGTTTGGCTATGTATCCATGCTACAGATACTTGTGATGCAGAAAATATAGATGACGTGCTTATCGGCAAACCCAATATGGTCAATACCGGTATTCATGTTGATGTATCGGCTATCAATAAATTTATTTCTGATAATGATTATTTATGGAATAAATTTAAACAACGTACTGAATCGTCTAAATCGCCACATAGAGAAGTTGACGATATCTGGGTTCGCTATAATGATATTAAAAATTATAATCCATCGAACCCTTTAGCATTTCATGATGAACACGATAGCGTTTTCTATATTAACGATCAGAAATTTAAAGATGAAATTGCTAAGATTAACCGTGCGATTTGTGAAAAACACGATATCCATAAAACAGAATTTGGCGGTATTTTAATTACTCGTATTCCTGCCGGCAAACAAGTTTATCGCCATAGCGATAAAGGTAGCTGGCACGCAGAATACTATAAAGATAAATATTTAATCCCTTTAGAATCCAATGATAAACAATCTTTTAACTACGAAGGACAATCTATTATTACTCCTGTGGGCGATATATTTAGTTTTAATAACCTCGTTGACCATTGGGTGTTAAATGATTCGGATTCACCACGGGTTAGTTTAATAATTTGTATGCGCCATAACGCATAATTACGCTACACATAACGTCGAGATGACGTAAGGACAAAAGATGAGTACCTTTAACCCACCGGCTGATATTGCTCAGATTACTCTAGCAAAATCCTCAGACGTTAACGCTGTTAAGGCGGCTACCGCAATTGCATTTGGATTACTTCCAAGTGAAACCAAACTTCAACGTGGTACAGTCAATTTCGCTGTAGACACCGGTACAGCGAATACCTATGTGGTAGCACTAGACAGTTCCATAACAAGTTACACCGATGGTCTACAAGTCGTATTCAGACCTCTTAATGACAATACGGGCAGTGCCACTATCAATTTAAATAGTCTTGGCGCAAAGTCCATTAGACTTACTGATAGTGAACCGATTCAAGCAGGGGATATTAGCGCTGGAGCGGTTATCGATGTTCGCTATAGTACGTCAACAGGGTTTTTCCATTTAACGCCAAACTCAGCTATTTACGCTCACGATGCAGGGGTATCGGCAACAGCCGCAGCGGCAAGTGCGTCAACAGCATCTACTCAAGCAACTAATGCCGCAAGCAGTGCATCGTCAGCAAGCACATCAGCATCGAGCGCATCAACTTCTGCCACTAACGCAGCGACAAGTGCATCCTCTATGACGGCAAGTGTAGCAAGCTGTACTGCTAGTCAAACTGCGGCAGCGACAAGCGCTACTAACGCAGCGACAAGTGCATCGGGTGCATCAACATCAGCCACAACTGCGACTACTCAAGCAGGTATTGCTACAACACAGGCTGGTATTGCGACCACTCAAGCAACTAACGCATCGACTTCAGCATCAACAGCAAGCACACAGGCAACTAATGCGGCTAATAGTGCGTCAACTGCAAGTACGCAAGCAACTGCGGCAGGTACATCTGCTACTAACGCTGCAACATCAGCATCTAGCGCATCGACTTCAGCATCAACAGCAACAACTCAAGCTGGTATTGCAACAACGCAAGCAGGTTTAGCAACAACCAATGGCGCTGCGCAAGTTGCATTGGCGACAACGCAAGCAACAAATGCGGCAACTAGTGCAACCAATGCTGCAAGTAGCGCATCAGCGGCAAGTACATCGGCATCTAACGCATCGACTTCGGCTTCAACAGCAACAACACAGGCATCTAACGCATCTACCTCAGCCACTAACGCGGCAAACAGTGCTACCGCAGCAGCGGCTAGTTATGACTCGTTTGATGATCGCTATCTTGGCGCAAAAGCATCCGATCCTAGCGTTGATAACGATGGTAATGCACTACTTACTGGTGCGCTCTATTGGAATACAACAAGTAGTGAAATGCGTGTTTATAGTGGTAGCGCATGGATAACTTCTTACTTGCCTGCATCGGGATACTTAGCACTGTCTGGCGGCACAATGACGGGTGCAATTACGTTTGCGTCTGGGCAATTTGGCACAAATGTTAATACGTTTTTATCTACGCCATCTAGTGCAAATTTAGCTGCTGCGTTAACGGATGAAACTGGAAGTGGCGCAACGGTATTTGCAAATACACCAACTTTAATTGCGCCAATTTTAGGCACTCCAACAAGTGGTACGCTAACTAATTGTACATTTCCAACACTTAATCAAAGTACGACAGGTAATGCGTTAACAGCGACAACAGCAACCAACTTAGCATCTGGAAGTGTAGGTACAATTCCATACCAAACAGCATCGGGTACAACGGCTATGCTCGCTGTGGGGACATCTGGTCAAGTATTAACATCAAACGGTGCGGCTGCGCCTACATGGGCAACAGCTTCTGGTGGCGGTACGGCTACAGGCACAAGTTACACTAATCCAACGGCTGCGGGGACATCGGCAGCGGCATTTGGTAGCGGAGCATCTGCGGCATCAAATTATTCTACTTCACTAGGTGCTAACTCATCGGGAACTCAAGGCTCAGTCACCGCAACAGGCTCTGGCGCAATGGCACTAGGTGGTTCATATGCATCTGGCACAGATAGTTTCGCTGCGGCTGTTGCGAACAATACGAGTAGTTATGGGGCGACTGGAAGCGGCTCATCTATTGCAATGGGGTTTCAAGCTAAGGCAACATCTATTTCTACATATACAGGGATTGCACTTGGAAGTGTAGCTTACCAGAACAACATATATGGGGGAATTGCGATTGGGTATCACCCACTTGCATCGGGAGCGCAAGCAACAGCAATTGGCTATTATGCAATCGCATCGGGCGATAATAGTATTTCTTTTGGAGGAGCTAATTCAAGCGCAACTGGATACCTTAGCGTTGTTTTAGGTGGATACGGAGGTGTTGCAGCACAAACTGGAAAATATGTATTTGGTTCGTATGCGATGTCAACACTTGGCGATGCTCAATCCGGTAAAATCGTTCTCCGTGCAGTATCGACCAATGTAGTCTACCCTTTAACTTCTGATGGGTCATTAACGGCATCAACAACTAACCAACTTATCGTAGCATCTGGTCAAGCGATGGCAATTCAAGGCACATTGATAGCTAGACCTCAATCTAGTGGGGACATGGTAGCCTATAACATTACAGGCGCAGTTTCAAATAACGGGGGCACAATGGCTGTCACAGGACTTGCTTTAACGCTTATCGGTACAGATTCTATTGGATTAACTACCGCACCAACTATTGCAGTCGATAACACAAATAAAGGCGTGACCATTACATCTGGATTAAAAACTGGGTCGTATTTGCGATGGGTAGCAACGCTAAATACAAGCGAAGTCACTTACGCATAATCTTATTTAACAAAACAGGAAACAACAATGGCAATTCAAATTGATTTACAAACAAGCAACTTCGGCATTCCTTTCGCTGGAGCTTATTTTCGTATCGTTACATCGTCTATTAGTCGTCAACGCAATTCACAATTTTCAGTGATGATTGACGTGGTAGGCTACGCGCAAAAACCAACTAATGATGATACCAAAGATATTGACTTCAGACGCTATCATGCGCCATTAGAAGACGTAGAAGCGCAACAAGGCGCATCTTTCCTAGAAAAGTCTTATAACTGGGTAGCATCACAAGCCGATATGGCTGGCGCGGAAGCGGTGTAAACCATGCCCGATGAAGCCTGCCGCCTTGCTAAAGTAGAGCAACGAATTGAAAACCTTGAAGAAATATTTGAAGATAGGGGTAAAAAACTCGACGCCATAATTGCCACTCTTGAAGAAATGAAGAACGAGCAAACACGCTATAAAGGATTTATTGGCGGTATTGTCTTCACCATTGGCGCATTGTTTTCGTTTATTGCTTGGTGGACAAATAAATAATGGAGTTCTTACAGTTTGCAACGGATGTAGGTTTCCCCATTGCCGCTGCGTGTGTGGGAATGTACTTTGTATTTCTGACCATCAAATTCCTGCTTGATAGCGTACTTGAAAAGATTAAAAGCCTTATCGGTATCATCAAGCAACTTGATAAGCGTGTCACGGCTATGTCAGAGGATATTGTAAAAATAGATGTATTGATGACAGAAACGCTTGATATGCCAATTGAAAAAGAGAAGGTGGCGCGTTTTAATAACCCACAAGAAAAGAGAATTGATTGATGGATGTTGACGCATTAGCTAAATATATCAACCAATACGGTTTTCCAATCATTGCATCAAGTAGCATGGGTTATATCGTCTATTTTGTGTGGATATGGGTAACGACAATTGTTAAGCCAATACTTACCGAAACGACTGACGCGCTAATTGAATTAATCGACCAAATACGCCTGCTCGATAACGACATGATACGGCTTACACAAAAATTAATTACGGTACTTTCTATGAGATCGAGAAAATGAAAACAGGCGAACGCGGTTTAAAATTAATTAAAGAATTTGAAGGTTGCAAGCTCAAAGCGTATCAATGCCCAGCGGGTGTTTGGACTATTGGTATTGGCTCAACGCGATATGCTGATGGGAGCGCAGTTAAACAAGGTCAGACTTTAGCAAATGAAGAAGCTGCGTTACTACTATTATCTAAAACATTAACGTCATATGAACACGCAGTAAATGCAATCAAAGTTGAACTAACTCAAAATGAATTTGATGCACTAGTGTCGCTTACTTACAATATTGGCGCAGGTAATTTAGCCAGTTCAACGCTTGTTAAAATGCTCAAAGCCGGTGACAGTAAAGCTGAGATTGCAAAGCAATTTTTACGATGGGATAAAGCAGGGGGTAAACCGCTTGCTGGTCTTACACGACGACGTAATGCTGAAGCCGAATTGTTTTTAAGCAAATAATTAAAAAGCCGCTTACTCAGCGGCTTTCTTCTAATTTCAATTGGTTCTTGGTTAACCACCTATGATACGCTTGTTCTGGTGATTTACCTGTACAAGTTACCGTATCTTCCCACTCTGTGTAACATACCCAAAGTCGCCCTATCTTTTTTAGTCTAGGTTTCATTTACGTTATCTCGACAATCTGCATCACACCATCTACGCCCATGACCAATATAGTCACCACACGTCCAGCATAAGCCTGTAGGGTTGGTGGTATCAATAGCCGATGCTTTTGATCTTATAATAGTTATCGCCTTATCACGCATCATTTCTTCATGTTGCGTTGCAAGGTCGGTATTTCCTTCTTCTGTAGCCATCTTAATTTGTCTTGGTAAATTCCATAAGTTTATGGGCGGTAGTGTCAAATCAGACCATGTAATCATGGTCAGTTCAGTTTAACATCTTCTTTTAAAATCTCTTTCCAGCGCTGTAGCGTAAGAATAACCTCATCAATATCTTGGTCAAGTGTCTTGACTGATTTACCGGCTCGAAGTAATTTCTTGATAGCGTGTTGTTGCTCTGGTGCTACGATATTATAAATTCTAAAGATGCGATAAGGGTCTATTTTATGACCTTTATAGCTGAATTGATAGTGAGCATCGGCTTTTTGTTTATCTTCTTTTCTCAGCTCAATTTGGCGCAGTGCTTCATCGTGCCGGTTAAACTCGGCAGGAATATCCGTTTCTATTTTTACTTGCATTTCAGTTTCTTTTTGATGCTTATCTGCCGGATCGTAATTTTTCAAACGATAGAAACTGTCTTTACCATTAGGCTCTTTAATGAGTATATTATTGGCAACCATTTCGTGCATAGCTGCGAACACATCGGGTCGTTTAATAAACGGCTGAGTCACCATTACACGATCATGAATTTCAGTCACTGTCCAAAATTCGTTATAGCGCATGATTTCAAAAATAACTTTTTCTAATGACATAGTGTTAATTCCCATTGCTTTGGAACAATTAAGTGCCTTGTTATAAACTCACGGTAAAGAGCAAAATCAAGTTGCCGTGATTCAAGTTTTACTTTTTGTGTTAATCGCTGTCTAAGTGCGGCTTTTGATCGATGACAGGCTTTACAGTCTGATGATAATCGTCTTGTACTTTTTATGTAATACGCATCAACAGGTAGGTTCTTGCGACAATAACAACATTCTTTTAATTGCTCAGACATTAATCAAGCTCCACAAATACGTTTGGTGCAATTCCATGTAGCTGCTGGTTAATCTCATGCGCTACTTCTCGTATTTCCCATTGGACTTCTTTACCGCTACGTAGTTTGATGAAGTCATACCACGCTTGGAAGTTACCGACTACTAAAAGCTCTGTTGTTGTACCTTGTGGAAGAATGAACCGTGCGTCTTCTTTCTTTACGCCTTCGGCAATTAACTGTTTGTATAAATCTCTCGCTTCAATTAAATGACGTTCTACTGCATTGAACCTAATAACTTCTGGTGTAACCATTGCTACTTCACCTTCATTGCAATACCTCTGACTACGTTGCAAGAAATCTAAATGCTTACTGCGAACAAATTGGTGACTACAGATACGGCTAATATCCTCAACTAAGAACGTAGCATGGGCAAAGCGTAGTGTAGATAGATGACCTTTAGTCACGCAGTGTTCTGCTCGTTTGATGCACTGCTCTGGTGATTGTTCACCTGTCTTACCGTAGCATATTCCTGCAAGTAACCCGATGTGTTCTTCGGGATTGGGTGTGCTTTGCACTAGGGTGACTTTCATTTCGTATCCTCAGTTGTTTTTACCGTCATTTCTGCAACTTTTTCTGCAATATACGCATCCCATATTTCCCCAAGTTCTTTTTGTATCTTTTCAAATTCGGGTTCTATGCGCTTATACCTTTCAATCAATTCATCTGGCACTTCCATTTCATCACCATCTCTCCCATAACCATTATTGCCAATTAACAAATACATAAAATCATGTCTTTCCTCAAACCCTACTGGTATTTTCATTTCTTTTCTCCAGTAAGCTGATAAGGGTGGCAGGTTAGATTCCATTTTGAGCTAGTCAACTGCATAGATTTCAAAACAAAGTCTTGTCTTGTTGCCGCTGATTCACATGATACCTTGTCTGCAAATGTGGCTGTTGACTGCGTAGTATGGATGCTTGATGACCACGATGTAATCGTACTAATTAGTATATAGGCTGTTGTTGCGATCATTTTGTTTCTCCAATGTGGCGGTATTCTATATTATGTCCCCACATTGGGTGATCATTTAAACGATTCCACTGACCACGAATTTCATACTCAAACTCCATCCAAGGATCAATCCTTCTTGCTGCAACTTCAGCATATTTAGCCAGTATTTCTGCGTGTGGGTGTGGTGTGATGACGGGTTTTGGTCTATCGTATTTTGCTATTTGGAAACAGAATCTCCATGTATCCCCACCAACCCAATAAAAATTTACTTCTGCTCTGTCTGCGCATTCTGGTGCTTTACCCCAATCAACATTAACTTGCACACCTATCTGCTTTTCATTCCATTCACGAAAATCATCGTGCAAATCCCTACTTGTCGATTGGTTACTAGCAATACAAGCAAGTTCGGCAATCTGTTCTTCTGTTAATAAGCTCATGTTATACCCCCGTACTACCAAAGCCACCTGCGCCACGTTCAGTGCTACTACTGAACTCCTCAACTTCTACAAACTCTGCTCGCACAATAGGAATAAACTTCATTTGAGCAATGCGGTCTTGCGGATTAATCTTGTACACACCACTACCAGTGTTTTTCACAGATACTTTCAACTCTCCCGTGTAGTCGCTATCAATTAAGCCAACACTATTGCCGAGTTTGATACCATGATTATGCCCAAGACCACTACGAGGTAAGATTACCGCTGCCACATTATCGTCATTGATGTTGATGGCAATTCCTGTAGGAATCAATGCTGTTTCGCCTAAGTCCAGCTTGATTGCTTTAGTGATGTTAGCGCGTAAATCCACAGCCGCTGCGCCAGATGTTTCGTAAGCTGGCAATATTACTTTTTCGTCTAACTTCTTAATTTCAATTTTCATTTTGTTTCCTTTAGTGCAACGCTTTGCAATAAGCTATCATTGTGTTTGTGCGGATTTGTGTATTCATTTCCGCTGTATTTACTTGCTGTTAAAAAATCGGTTTCAATTGGCTTATCAAGTACGATACTTTCCAAATCACCCACAATTGTTATAAGCTCGTCGTGCAGATAATCTGGCATAAACTTTTCAATCATAAAAGCGTAAGCCTCTAATGCTGATAGCAGTTTTATGGTGCGGAGTGCTAGTTCTTTATTCATCTCTCAATCCTTTTAAATAATAATGGGCATCCATATATAAATCATTTTCTTCTGATAGGGGTCTACCAATTGACCAAGCAAATAAAACTCTTTCAAGTAGCTCAGTCAATTCTTTGATAATAACATCTTGTTCATTGAGCTTAGTGACTGCATCAATGTAAATAGTTTCTTTACTCATTTTCTACTCCAATACCGTGTGCTTTTTCTATTGCCCTGACAAACTTAAAATATTTAATATTATCAATGTAACCATACTCGTTTAAAAAGCCGTAGACAGAACCAACATCCTCTTTAACATGGTCAAGAGTGAATCCTGCATTGTATCCAATGTTGAAAATTTCATCATCACTCAAAGGTTCACGTTTTGGTGGTGCTAGGTAGACAGGAGTAACATCTGTAACGTTATGCCATCTTATGTAAGGCTTATCAACTTTAAATACTGTTTGAATATCTCCATAACAATCTTCCTGCTTGCATAGATAACCAACATTGTTAGGTTTCTGCTCAATTTTTTCTAGTTCAGCTTGTATGTCCCAATAAAGGTCATAGTGGGTTTCTTCTAATCCGCGCAATACATCTCGCACTCTTTTTAACAACTCTCTTTCTTTACTCATTTACCTACTCCACATAACTTGCTTATTTCATCAAAAGTTAAATTTTGTTTACTTGTATCTATAACACAGCTTGTTTTTTTATTTATGTCATGTATAGCAACAGCCGCAACTAAAAAGACTCCTAATAAACTCACAGCCATAAATACTACAAACTCTTTTATATTCATAAATCACCTCTCTTATTAAACCCTTTTTTACCTTGTACTAATCCGACAGTCGTAGCATCTTCTAATGACCATCCCCGTTGCAACCTTGTTTGTATTCGCCCATAAGGTATATTAAGTTTTTCTGCTAATTCAGTAATGCTAACTCCATATTTTTCATGCATACGTCTATTACGCATTTGCTCTTTTGGTGTCGCCCATCGACAATTTTCTTTTGAGTAATTACCATTATTATCAATTCTGTCTAACGATGTCCCAGCAGGGCGATTACCCATATCTTTAAAAAACTGTTCAAATGAATTCAACCATGTGGCGCACATAGTAATACCCCTACCGCCATAGGATGCGTACCTATCGTTTGATGGAGATATACATCTCATCTTAGCTCCATTCCACGACCTGTATTCTGGTGTTTTTGTCATTTTGTGAGTGCTTTTTCCTATACATGAGCAACTAATAGATTTACCAGAGGCTAGATGACAGCTATAAACTAATTTCTCTTTACCGCATACACATTTTGCCATCCATTTACCAGATGCCTTATCGTAATAAATTAAAGTCCAATAGTTAAAAACATCACCTTGTTTGTACTTAGTGCGGGTGGTCATAACATCTCCTAAAATAAACATTATTATACCCGCATTTGATATACATCGTCAATTACACTTCGAAAAGCCGCAGCTTACGCAAGTAACACAGCCATCCATCAATATTAAAGACTTGGTATTACATGACGTGCATAACTCAGCATTCTTTAAACCTTTTTCACCTACTTCTTCACGCTTTGCTTTAATGAACGCTTGTTGATGCTCATCCACTTCAACTTTAATAACACCTATGCTTATTAAATGTTGCTCGATAACTGTTCCTATTTCTGCTACGAGCGATGGCATATACACACCACCTTTTTTGTAATAACCACCTTTCGGGTCAAAGACATTCTTGAGTTCTTCAACTAAAAACGTAGAGTCACCACCTTTGCGCCACACAGCCGACACTAAGCGCGTTAATGCAAGTACCCACTGAAAGTGCTCCATGTTCTTACTGTTAATAAACATCTCGTAGGGATGACGCTCGTCACCGTTAAGCACCATATCATTGATAGTGATATACAGAGCGTGTTCGCTTTGTGGCGTTTTTACTTTGTACGTTGTACCCGTCAAATGCGGGGGTCGAGGGAAGTTCTCGTGTATCATCTCAAACACTACTTTTTCTTCTGTCTTATCAACTACTTTGTAGCCTACAATTTTATGTTCAATTTTATTCATCTATCACGTCCTCTAAAAATTCCCCAATATAATCTAGCAGTATGCTAAGCCCTAATAACATCTGACTTGCTAAGTACAACAAACAGCAAGTACAGAATACAGGGAACTTCAGTATGTTTATTAGTGTCTTCATCTCTGATGCTTCACTACGTTAAAAATAGGTTTTTGTTGTTTACACTTATCACACTCACGGTAGCCTAGAGATTGATAGATGCGCCAATGGTCATGCTTACAGTGCACTGCGCTAGTCACAGGAGTTACTGCTTCTACCTTCTGAACTTTGTCCATATAATCCTCATACATAAACCAATCAATCCTACATAAGCAACAAGTGCTACCCAGTCATGTAATGTCATTGCCATCCCCTTTAGTGTACTCAACCATAAAACACACTACGGTAAACAATATGACTGCCCAATATATTAATTCGCCCATTGTTCTTCTTCCTCTAATGCTCTGAGCATCAACTTCAACTGCTCGATTTCTTTGAGGAGTTGAAGTTTAATTTTTCTTAGTTCTTTTTTGTTTTTCTGAGCCGTTTTAAGGCGACTTATACATTCGTCTTTGGTCATCTTATACCTACTTGCAATTCGCCTTTTACATTGCGCTCCATCTCATAGACTGCATACATCTTGCCATCATGGATGATAAATTCACCTGTTGTTACTTTAATTACTTCGTAGTAATGACGATGAAGTGTTGAGTCAATAATTACAGTGAGGATTACGCCTAAACAAAAGGCACTAATTGCTGCATAAATCATGTCGTTTTTCATTGCACTATCCCCGTTTTAACATCATTACATATTGCTGTGATTACTCTTGTTGGGCGCTTTGACATTTGGTATGCACCAAAGGCAAAATTGTATTCTTCTTTAGCATTGTTGCAAGCAACCATTGATTCATAAGGTAGAATGCTTGTTGTGTAAGCAATTACTTCATGGGTGGTTACTTTACCGTGTTTATCAATAGTGGTTTCTGAGGTCAGAAACGATAGTGTCAATGTCAGAGTAGCTAATATAGTTCCCATAAACTGTTTCCTCGTTATTTATTTTTACAAAAAAGTTAATGTAGTCATCTTGGTAAGGTTGAAACCTAC
>B570J29606_1000003_pt1 | contig 53601 bp, 85 predicted proteins | sample LakMenEpi27Jul12_FD_29606 | JGI IMG/M metagenome (IMG submission 29606) | reverse complement strand
CGTAAGTTCATGACGATGCTTGAAGACTATTGGCTACCACGCCGTGAAGGTGGTAGAGGTACGGAGGTTACTACCCTACCAGGTGGCCAGACACTGGGACAAATGGACGACGTCCTATACTTCCAAAAGAAGTTTTTACAGGCGCTTAATGTTCCGGTGTCAAGACTTAATTCAGATGCTTTGTTCTCTATCGGTAGAGCAACAGAAATTACAAGAGACGAACTTAAATTCGAGAAGTTTGTTGTTCGTCTAAGAAACAGATTCTCACAGTTGTTCCTAAAGCTACTTGAAAAGCAGTTAGTTCTTAAGGGTGTAACAACGGTTGATGATTGGAAAATGCTAGCAGCAAATATCCGTTTTGACTTCTCATCAGATAATTATTTTGGCGAGCTTAAAGACGCTGAAATGCTTAATGGTAGAATTCAGCTTGCTGCTTCAATGCAACCAATCGCTGGTCAGTATTATTCACATCAGTGGATTCGTAAGAATGTTCTTAAGCAGACTGATACTGATATGAAAGAACAAGACGGTCAGATTGGTAAGGAACAGAATTCTGGTGAATCTAGATGGATTAATCCAACTATTCTCAGCAACGAACAAATGGCAATGCAAACTGATATGATGGAACAACAAGGACAGCAAGGATTGCAGCCTGGAGTTGAAGGACAAATGGGTGGACCAGACCCAGAAACTCAGCAAAGAATTGAACAAGTTCGTCAGGCTGAAATTATCGTCGATCAGATGAAGAAAATGCCAAAGGGCAATAGAACTATGGCTGATGAAGCCAAATATAAAGCGGCTGTTCAAGTTATCGCCAAGAATCCAGGTTTAACTACAAAGGCGCTAGCTGGTGGTGCGCCGCAACAACAACAGTAAGGTGAGATGTAATGTCAGAAGATAATAAATATGGAATAAATGATTTAATTTCTGCAGCTGTTCTTCAGAAACCATTAGAGTTCGAAACAGCGTTTGCTGATATTGTTACTGATAGAATTAGAACTGCAGTAGAAAATAAAAAAATCGAAGTCGCTCAGCAGCTTTATAATTATGAACCAGAAGCTGAAAATGATGATGAGTTTGGCGCTGCTGATATGGACGTAGACAACTCAGAGGAAGAAGAAAATGGCGAAGCCGCTTAGAGATATTACAAAGCATGGTGTAAATGCTAGTAAAGAAGTACCAAACGATCTAACAAATCTCGCCATGTCACCTGAAGGTAACAAGGGTGAAATTGAGTTTGCAAAGAAACATAAAATTAGCAGAAAAGAAGATCCTGCTGGCAATGGCGACGAAGTGTTCAAAGGTAGTAACATAAAAGTTGCCAAATACGACAAGCAAGACGCTAAGGTTTACGAAGAAGCCGAAGAGGAGCTTGACGAAAAATATTTGGGTTTTAAGAAGCTCAAAGCATCTATCGCTGCCAAAGGCGACGTTAGAGATCCAGGAGCCGTTGCTGCTGCTATTGGGCGTAAGAAATACGGCAAAGAAAAGTTTCAGGCAGCTGCTGCCAAGGGTAAAAAGTTAAGAGAAGCAACCTCTAAGTGCAATCATACTGGTCTTGGCGTTATGTGCGAAATGCATGGCACAGAAAAATGCCCTCCAGGTATTGAACCAAAAGACATTCCAAAGTTTGGTCAGAAAGTTTTACTAGACAAAAAAGCAACTGTTAAAGAAGAAGTTATCAGCGAAGTCGCTCCGCCAAATCCAAAGATTGAAGCATGGGTTAAGGCCAACAAAGAGCGTTTCGTAAAAGAATATGGTAAAGAAAAAGGCACTCAGGTTCTTTATGCCAAAGCGTGGAAAATGCATGGTCAGTCAGAATCAGGTTCTGCAACAAATACAGATTATACTGGACCAGGAGCCTCTGGATGGACAACTGGTAGATTAGATGTGGGGACTCTATAATGTTTATTAAATTACTTGGCGCCGAAAGAGCAATTACTACAGCAAACAATTTTGGCAACACTGCAAATCTTTGTAGAGTTGTAAACCCAACTACTGCTGCTGTTCTTAATATTGCATATGCTAATGGTGTTGTATATGCTAACACAACGGTTACAAATACAGCTCCAATTTATGTTGTTAAATCATTAACAGATACACTTCAAGGTACTGGTTTATTAGCAACTCCAGTAGCATACAGAGGATAAGAGATGAAACTCATCGCCGAATTAAACGAAGATACTCAATATATTACTGAGAGATCTGAAGACGGTAAAAGAAGCCATTATATTACTGGTCGTTTCATGACCGCTGAAGAAAAGAATAAGAATGGTAGAATGTATAAAAAGGATATTCTAGAAAATGAAGTTTCTAGATATCTCAGAGAAGTTGTTCAGGCCAAAAGAGCTTTCGGCGAATTGAATCATCCTTCAGGACCAACAATTAACCTAGACCGTGTTTCACATATCATTACAGAACTATCATGGGATGGTAACTACGTAAACGGTAAAGCCAAAATTACATCAACTCCAATGGGTGAAATTGCTAGAGGTCTCCTTGAATCAGGTGGACAGCTTGGTGTTTCTACACGTGGTATGGGTTCTTTGAAAGAAGAAAAAGGTGTAATGGTTGTTCAATCCGATTTCAAACTTTCAACAGTTGATATTGTTTCTGACCCTAGTGGTCCTGGTTGCTTCGTAAATGGTATTATGGAAAACGTTGAGTGGATTTACGATCCAGTCAAGAACACATGGCATGAAGAAAAACTTCATGAAATTAAAAAGACTGTTCATAAGATTTCAAAAGCGCAGTTAGAAGAAAAGAAACTTGCTATATTTGAAGCATATCTTACTTCTTTAGCAAAATCTAAATTTTTATAAATATATGTAAATTTCACTAATAGGAGACTATTTCAATGGATAACCAAGAATTCGATCTTGAAGATGTTGCTAACCTAGAGGATACTGCTGTATCCGAGGCAAAGCACGAAGAGGAAGAAGAAGAGGAAGAAGAGTCTTCTAAGTCTGAAAAGAAGGACAAGAAAGACAAGAAAGAAAAGATGGACGAGGAAACACTCGCTGCATCTTCACTTCATCCAAAGGCTCGTGGTTCAGAAGCTATGCCAAAGCTAAAGGCAATGACTGGCGTTATGAATGTCATGGCTGGTATGGGTAATTCTGACCTAATCAATTTCTTCAATCAGGTTCAGGCTCAGTTTGGTCCAGGTAAGGATCATGGTGTTGGCGATAAGTCAGCACAGAATCAGTCATCAATTGACATGACTACTGGTTCAGGTCCAAAGACTCGTGATGCTATGCCAAAGCTAAACGTCAAGGAAGACATTGAAGAAATGTTCAATGGCCAGGATCTTTCCGAAGAATTTAAAGAAAACATTTCTACACTATTCGAAGCTGCAGTTTCAGCAAGAACTATTCTTGAGACTACTCGTCTTGAAGAAGAATTCGAAACTAAGCTACAGGAAGAAATCGCTAACTTCAATGAAGAAGTAACTTCAAAGCTCGACACATATCTTGATTATTGTGTTGAAAACTGGATGAAGGAAAATGAAGTAGCTATTGAATCAACTCTACGCAACGAACTCGCAGAAGAATTCGTTGATGGATTGAAGAGCCTATTCGCTGAGCATTACATCAATGTTCCAGAGAATAAGGTTGACGTTCTAGAGGCAATGGCCGAGAAGGTTGCTGCTCTCGAAGAAAAGATGAATGAAATAATTTCTGAAAATGTTGAGCTAAAGAATAATTTGCTAGTTTCATCTGCAAATGAAATCTTTGAGAACATTTCTTCTGATCTTGCACTGACTCAGAGAGAAAAGTTCGCTGCTCTAGCAGAGGGAATTGAGTTCGACGGCGATCTAGAAGTTTTCGAAAAGAAGCTAATGATCGTTAAGGAGAACTACTTCAAGAATGACGCTACTGTAAGTTCTTCAAACATTGAAGAAGAAACTTTTGAAGGCGAGATTAATGAATCTGTTGTTAACGTTGATCCTTCGGTCAGCCGTTACGTTCAGGCTCTCGCAAGAACAGTTAAAAAGTAATATATTATAAATAGAAAAGATATTTATTTCTTAGAAAGGAAAACAAATGTATCTAGCTGAGGAAATTCAAAACAAGTGGGCACCAGTTCTTGACCACGACGCTCTTGGTACCATTAAGGACCAGCACCGCCGTTCAGTAACTGCAGTTATGCTCGAGAACACAGAGAAGGCTCTTCGTGAGTCAGCTTCACATGGTCAGTATCAGACTCTAACTGAAACTGATTCATTCGTTCATAACAACCTAATGGGCGCTTCATCTTCAACTCAGGGAACTGGTGGTATCGATACTTTCGATCCTGTCCTAATTTCTCTAGTTCGTCGTGCAATGCCTAACCTAATTGCTTACGATATCTGCGGCGTTCAGCCAATGACTGGTCCAACTGGACTTATCTTCGCAATGCGTTCACGTTATGCTACTGGCGGAAACTCTTCAGTCCAGTCATTCAACAACTCCGGCGCAGAAACATTCTACAACGAAGTTAACACTCAGTTCTCATCTGTTACTTCAGGAGCTAACACTCTTGGTCAGAAGCATGTTGGTACCATCCCAGGTGCTACTAACACTTCACCACTAACAGCTGTTAACACTTATAACACTGGTTACGGTATGTCAACATTCCAGGCTGAAGCCCTAGGAACTGATGCCAATACTGCATTCCCAGAAATGGCTTTCTCAATCGAGAAGGTTACTGTATCAGCTAACACTCGTGCTCTAAAGGCAGAGTACACTATGGAACTAGCTCAGGATCTTAAGGCTATCCATGGTCTAGACGCTGAAACAGAACTAGCAAACATTCTATCAGCTGAAATCCTAGCCGAAATCAACCGTGAAGTTGTTCGTACTATCAACATCACTGCTGAAGCTGGCGCTCAGGAAAACACAACTACTCCAGGTATCTTCGATCTTGATACTGATTCAAACGGTCGTTGGTCAGTTGAGAAGTTCAAGGGTCTTATGTTCCAGCTAGAACGTGAAGCCAATGCTATCGCCAAGCAGACTCGTCGTGGTAAGGGTAACATCGTTATCTGTTCTTCAGACGTTGCTTCTGCTCTACAGATGGCTGGTGTTCTAGACTACACTCCTGCCCTTAACTCAAACAACCTACAGGTTGACGATACAGGTAATACCTTCGCTGGTATCCTAAACGGACGTCTAAAGGTTTATATCGATCCATACGCTCTAGGTGGTAACTACCTAACAGTCGGCTATAAGGGTTCATCAGCATTCGACGCTGGTCTATTCTACTGCCCATACGTTCCACTACAGATGGTACGTGCTGTTGACCAGTCATCATTCCAGCCAAAGATCGGCTTTAAGACTCGTTACGGCATGGTTGCAAACCCATTCGCCGAAGGTACTAACCAGGGTCTTGGACGTCGTGCTATCAGCACTAACAAGTACTACCGTCGTCTTATCGTTAACAACCTTATGTAAGAACCACATAAGCAAGGTGGCGAAAAACTTAGGGGGAGCTTCGGCTCCCCCTTTTTAGTATATAAAGGTTGAATAAGAAAATCTTCCCATCCTATTGAATGGTGTTTTGTCTTTCATAATTACTGGCTCTACTGTATGCATAGCCTTTGACGGAAATAATATCCCTGAATTATTTTTAATTTCTACCCGATAATCAATATCGTTCAGAATCAAATCTCCTCCAGTAAATTGTTTTGGTTCTTTGAACAGCCAAAATATAAAAGTAAATTCACTAGCGTCTCTGTGTGTTAAGTAATAATCATTATCTTGATAGTAGCTAAACAGAGTCCTAGTATTATAAAAGTTCTTCGAAAAGAATTCAAAATTGTTATCCTTTTCGTTTAATTCAGAAAAAGGAAGATACTCGAATTGTTTACTTGATAACCTCAGGTAATTTGAAAACTTCATAGGTTCAGAGTAGATATCTTCCAAGAATAATCCTTTGTTAGTTTTTAAAAGATTACCCTCTTTATCTCGTGCAGCGCCAGAATTAGCAGTCAATTCTAATTTCTTTTCATCGCATAAGAATATGCATTCTTTGTATATGGTTTGTAGTTCTTCATCGTCGTAAATATTTTCATATAGGACGAAAGAAAATTTGTCAGTTTTTAGATGATTAAAGTCCATTATATCCTCATATAAATAGTAGAAAGGAGTTAAAATGACAGCGATAGATAACACACCATCTAATAAAAACTTTCTAAGTCCTCTGAATTTCAAGTTCACGATTAAGAAAGCACCGCATGTCAACTTCTTTATTCAGAAAGTTAATATACCAGACCTAAGTTTAAAGCCTGTTATCACATCAAACCCAATGGTCGTTATACCGCAAATTGGGGATCACTTAGATTACGGTTTACTTAATATTACTTTTAAGGTCGACGAAGATCTACAAAATTATCTAGAGCTTCATAATTGGATGAAGGCTCTTGGTAAGCCTAAAGATTTTGTTGAAAGAAAGGCTATCAGAGAAAACCCTTCTTATACAGGAGATGGCGAAACTTCGGATATTTCTCTTATGGTTCTTTCTTCTACAAAAATGGCTAATTATGAAATCGTATTCACAGATGCACATCCAACAAGTTTGACTGGTGCAGTTTTCAATACAACGGACGACGATGTTAATTATATCGAAGCGTCTGCTACATTTAAATATACTTATTACGACATTAATAACGTATAAAGATCTTTACTTTTTTCCAGAATTATAGTATACTATTGACAGTTTAAAAGTCAAAGGCGATAATATGAAGATTGATGAAATTTTTGAGCAGTGGGAAAAAGACACTCAGGTCGATAAGACCGAGCTAGGGGATGCTTCTTTAGACACCCCTAAACTCCACCATAAATATTTTCAAATTCTAGTTAAAGAAAGATTAACTCTTCGCAAATACGAAGCAGAGTTAAAACAACTCAAGCTAGACAAATACGAATTTTTAACGCAAGGTCCAAACGAAGAGACAAAAGATAAAGGCTGGAGATTACCAGCAAGAGGAATGGTCCTTAAAGGCGATATTCCTATGTATCTTGATGCTGATGATGATATCATTAACATTACCTTGAAAGTTGGATTACAGCAAGAAAAAATAGAACTACTTGAATCAATCATTAAACTTGTTATGAATAGAAATTATATCATTCGTAATGCAATTGATTGGCAGAAGTTCACTATGGGAGCATAATGGTAGATATTATCCAGGTCGAGAAATGCGACGAGACTTACATCAAGGTTAAATGCGAACCTAGTATTATGATGGAGATGAGTGACTTCTTCACCTTCTCTGTTCCAGGAGCGCAGTTCACTCCAAAGTTTAGAGCTAAAGTTTGGGACGGTAAGATTCGTTTGCTCAACACTATGACTGGACTTATCTATCATGGTTTGCTTTCTTACATCGAAGAATTCTGTCACAAAAGAGAATATCAAATAGAATATCTTTCTGATTTTTCTACAGAAGAATTTTCTATCAAAGAAGCAAAAGAATTTATCCAAAGACTAAAACCAACATTTCAACCAAGAGATTATCAGTTAGATGCATTCGTGCATGCAGTAAGAGAACGTAGATCACTATTACTATCACCAACTGCTTCTGGTAAATCGTTTATCATTTATTTGCTTGTGAGGTATTATGCGAAAAGAACTCTCATTATTGTACCAACTACTTCTCTTGTTAGTCAGCTTTCCTCTGATTTTGCTGATTATGGTTTCGACTCTTCCACTTACGTACATCGTGTATACGCTGGAAAAGATAAGGTCACAAAACGACCAATCACAATCACAACTTGGCAGAGCATATACAAGTTACCTAAAGAATTCTTTAATAACTTTGATGTTGTCATCGGAGACGAGGCTCATCTCTTCAAAGCAAAATCTCTTACTTCTATACTTGCTAAACTCTCCGGATGTCGCTATCGTTTTGGACTTACCGGAACACTGGATGGTAGCCAAACCCACCGCCTCGTCCTTGAAGGGCTCTTTGGGCCAGTCAGAAAAGTCATCTCAACAGCAGAGCTAATTGAGAAGAAGCATCTTGCAGATTTTAATATTAAAGGTATTGTTCTAACATATCCTGATGATATTAGAAAGATGATTGCTCGTTCGAACAAGTATCAAGCAGAGCTAGATTATATTGTAAGATGCGAAGCAAGAAATAAATTTATTAAAAACTTAGCATTATCTTTAGAAGGTAATACTCTGATACTATTTCAATTCGTTGAAAAGCATGGTAAAGATCTCTATGAGAAGATTCTCTCAGAAGCAGGAGATCGTAAGATTTTCTTCGTTCATGGTTCAGTCGATGGCGAAGAAAGAGAAGAAATTAGGAGGATTGTTGAAAATGAGTCTAATGCTATTATCGTCGCTAGTGTTGGTACTTTTTCTACCGGAGTCAATATTAAGAATCTCCATTCTATTATTTTTGCTAGCCCAAGTAAGTCTCGCATCAGGAATCTACAGTCAATTGGCCGTGGACTACGTAAGTCTGATACGAAAACTGCTGCTACCTTATATGATATAGCAGATGATATGTCTTGGAAATCAAAGAAGAACTTTACTCTTTTGCACTTCATGGAACGAGTAAAGATATACAATGAAGAGAAGTTTAAGTATAAACTCTATAAAGTAGAACTAAAGCTTTAATATTCAACTCTGGCACTAGTGATTATACCTGTGTCTTGAAAAATGTCAAGGAATATATTATGGAAGTAAAGAAGCCAAAAAGAAAAACAAATTATATCAACAACAAGACTCTCTACGGAGCTATGATTCATTATAAAAATGAATTGAAAGAAGCCGTGGCTGCAGGAAAAGAAGAACCTATCGTTCCGAAATATATCGGAGAGTCTATTCTTTTGATTTGTAACAACCTTGCCAAGAAGCCAAACTTCTCTGGATACACTTATAAATCCGATATGATCAGCGATGGCATTATGGATTGTATTGCAGCAGTTGATAATTTCAATCCTGATAAAACAAACAATCCGTTCGCATATTTTACCCAGATTGCATGGAACGCTTTCCTTCGTCGCATTCAAAAAGAAAAGAAACAGACTTATATCAAGATGAAGAATTTTGAGAACAGCTTTATCTTCTCTGAAATGCAAGAAGAAGGACATGCTACTCAATTGAAATCTAATGAGTATTCAGCTGATGTTGTTAGGTCGTTTGAAGATAAGTTGACAAAAAGCAAAAAACCTAGTAAGCTAGTTGGAGTTGAGAAATTTTCAGAGGTAGAAGAAAATGAAGAATGAACATCTCGTGCCTGTTAATATTCAGGATATTGTTAACAGATTAAACGATAAGACTATTAAAGAAAACGAAAAGGCTAATCTTCTATTACGTCTTGACGCTATTCGTGATTATGTCACCGCCGCAGTAGTGAGAGCAAATGAAAATCGCCCTTTTAACCGATAGTCACGCAGGAGTCAGAAATGACTCTATTGCGTTCCATGATTATATGAAAAAGTTTTATGATGATGTGTTTTTCAAATACCTCGATACAAATGGCATTCGAAACGTGGTTCATTGTGGGGATATTGTTGACCGTCGTAAGTATATTAATATTAATACTGCTTATCGTCTCAGAAAAGATTTGATCGAACCTGCTATTGAGCGTGGAATTACTTGGCATCAGATTCTAGGCAATCATGATGTCATGCATAAAAACACTAATAAGATTAGTTCTTTTACAGAACTTTTTAATAAGTTTCCACTAAATATTTACGAAGAAGCAACAGAAGTTGACTTTGACGGTTGCAATATTCTTCTAATGCCATGGATTAACGATGAGAACAGAGAACATGCACTCAAGTTAATTAAGGAAACTAATGCTCAAATTTGTTTCGGACATCTTGAAATTCAAGGGTTTGAAATGTTTAAAGGATCAATCGTATCTCACGGAGACGATCCGTCTGTGTTTGGACGTTTTGATATTGTTTGTTCTGGCCATTATCATCATAGGTCACACCGTGATAACATTTATTATCTCGGTTCTCCTGCAGAGTATACTTGGTCTGATTACGATGATCCTCGAGGCTTTCATATATTTGACACAGAAACGAGAGAACTAACGTTCATCGAAAACCCTTATAAGATGTTTCATAAGTTCTGGTATAACGACGGCGATCCAACGTTTGTGGATTCCGACATTGACTACAACCAATTTGAAGGTAAGATAATTAAAATTATTATTACTGAAAAAAATAATCCTTATTGGTTTGAAAAGTTTATTGAGAATATCGAAAAGAAAAACCCTATTGATATTCAGATAGTAGAAGATCATTTGAATCTTAATCTTGAAGACGATCAGGATATTATCGACGAAGCAGAATCCACTATTGATATTTTTAAGAAGTATATTCAGAATACAGAAGCTAAAGGTATTGATAAGAATAAATTAGAAAATAAAATTGTTGACTTATACCATGAGGCATTGACCTTAGAATAAAGGAGAATAATATGTTCGAACTAACAGAAGAAACTAGAAATAATGTAATTGCTCTGCTTAGAGAGAAGATGGAAATTAGTCACTATACAGACGATGAACTAAACAGCATTATTGACGACGTGGTTAGTATTGTAAAGCAGCAGTTCGGATTCTAATATGAATCTATTCCAAGAAGGAAATTTTATATCCCACGCTGGTAATGAATTACAATGGAAAATCGAATGCGATGCATTATCTGATGCAGACTGGGATTGTTTAGCAAGGATTATTCATGAACGTACTAGATTTGGTAGTGTTTACGGTATTCCTCGTGGCGGCATTAAACTGGCTACAGCGTTAGAGAAGTATATTACACCTGGACATCCACTACGTTTGGTTGTTGATGATGTATATACTACAGGTAAGTCAATGAAAGATGTAATGAAAGGGACGGATTTAGGTTTCGTTGTATTCGCCCGTAATCGTATTCCGTTCGACCCCCAGCATTACATTCGTGCCATATTTACTATGGATATTATATAATTATTAACAATATTTTGATATGGATATTGAATGATTTATTTTAAAAAGTTACGATGGAAAAACTTTCTTTCAACAGGAAACATCTTCACAGAGATCGATCTAGCGGGCAAGGACACTACGCTTATCATTGGTCAGAATGGGGCTGGCAAATCCACGATTCTGGATGCTCTGACTTTTGGTCTTTTTGGAAAACCGTTCCGAAAGATCAACAAGCCGCAGCTTGTGAACACAATCACACAAAAGAATTGTTTGGTAGAGATAGAATTCTCAATAGGCACGGTTAATTATAAAATTATTCGTGGTATTAAACCTAACGTATTCGAAGTTTACCAGAACGATAGCCTTTTAAATCAGTCAGCTGAAATGAAAGACTATCAAGAAATTCTAGAAAAACAAATTCTCAAAGTAAATCAAAGATCGTTTTGTCAGGTTGTCGTATTAGGTTCGGCGACCTTTCAACCGTTCATGCAATTGCCAGCTGGTCAACGTAGAGATATTATTGAAGAACTTCTAGATCTGCAGATATTTACGGTTATGAATTCGTTGTTAAAAGATAAGGTAGCAATCAATAACGACGCCATTAATAGTAAGTATGCAGAAAAAAATCTTGTTGAGTCTAAGATTGAGATGACCAACGAGCACCTTAAAGAGATTCATCATAACAATGAAAAACTTATTTCTGAAAAAGAAGTTCTCATTAAAGAAACTACAGATCATATTCTAGAAATGAGAGAAAAGTATACGTTCTTTGAAGATCAGATCTCTTCTCTCGAGATGCAAATAAAAGACAACGAGAGCGTTAATAAGAAAATTGAGAAGTTAAAGAAACTTCGTCATCAAATAGAAGCTAAAGTGGAATTGATGAAGAAGGATATGAATTTCTTTAATGATAATGATAATTGTCCTACATGTAAACAGACTATCAGTTCTGACCATAAAAAAGTTATGGTAAAGGATAATGAGACAGAAATAGAAAAGCTGAATGCGGGGTTGACTCAGCTAACTATTGAATTTAATACTACCAAAGATCGTTTAGATAAAATCTTAGAAATTCAGAGTAACATTCAAAGATTTGAAATTAAAAAAGCTGAATGTAAAACAACGGTTAATTCATTATCCAAATATGTAAATCAACTTCAGGCTGAGATTGATAATATCAATCAAACTCAAGAAGAAGCCAAAGAAACTAAGATTGTTGATTTTGAAAACGAGTTGAAAGAAATAGAAATAAAGTATAACGAGCTTGTAGAAGATAAACATATTCTTATGGCGGCAGGAACTTTGTTGAAGGATGGCGGTATTAAATCCAGAATTATTAAACAATATATACCAGTAATCAATAAACTTATTAACAAATATCTTTCGGCTATGGACTTTTTCGTTTCATTCGAACTTGATGGTGAGTTTAACGAAACCATTAAATCAAGATACAGAGATAATTTTACTTACGCTTCTTTCTCTGAAGGCGAGAAACAGAAGATTGATTTGGCCCTTCTGTTTACTTGGAGAGCTATCGCTAAGATGCGTAACTCTATCAACACCAATCTATTGATTATGGACGAGGTGTTTGATTCTTCTCTTGATCAGAACGCTACGGATTATTTGTTTAATATTATTAATGATGTTGCCAAGGATAATAATATTTTTATTATTTCGCATAAAGATCATATGAATGAAAAATTCAGTAATGTAATTAGATTCATAAAAAATAAAAACTTTTCGCAGATGCAGGTGTAATATGGAACTTGATGATAGATACCTTACAGAAGTATGTAAAGAGTTTGATTTTAATAACCCACAAATTGACCCTTTAGAGTTCGCACAAGAACTTGTAAAAACTATGTATGAAAAGAACGGTCTGGGATTAGCTGCTAATCAGGTAGGATATCCTTGGCGTGTGTTTGCCATGCGTGGTGCTCCAGAGAACTTTGTTTGTTTCAATCCAAAGATCGTTAAACCTAGTGAAGCAGAGATCTCTTTAGAAGAAGGATGCTTGTCTTTTCCTGGATTGTTAGTTAAGATAAAAAGACCTCAGCATGTCCGTGTTAGATTCACGACCCCTAATGGGGATACTAGAACACAACAGTTTACTGGTATGTCTGCTAGAGTATTCCAGCATGAGATGGATCATCTAGACGGTATTCGTTTCTATGATAGAGCAAATAGATTCCACAGGGAGAAAGCTCTGAACAAGTGGCGTCGTGGAGAGAAAACAGAAATGAGGATTAGAGCATGAAGTATTTTGATTTTGATAAACTAGAACAATGGGCTGATTTGTTGGATCGTGGTCAACAAACAATTTTGCTTGCTATTATTATATTTTTAGTTTATACTTGGGTTAAATTGTTCTTGTCTTGGGATAACTAATGAATATCTTTTATCTTTCTGATAATCCTGTAGAAGCTGCCGAGTGGATGGTAGATCGTCACGTTGTTAAGATGATCCTCGAATCTGCTCAGCTGCTTTCGACTGCACATCGTGTTCTTGATGGTAAAGAAATACAGTTAGAAGTTCAGATCGAACAAGAAGATGGCACTTTTAAAACGAAAAAGAAAAAATGGTGGTTACTTGGAGATGGTCGTGAAGACATACTATATTCAGCTACGCACATTAATCATCCGAGTTGTGTATGGACTCGGGCAAGTGTCGAGAATTATAATTGGCTCGTAGATCATTTCTTCGCTCTTATGAAGGAATATACATATCGTTATGAGAAAGAACATAAGTGTTTTGGTGAGTTGAGTTTTGCTTTGTGCACTCCTCCCAAAAATTTAGAAGAATACGATATGACTCTTATGCCATCTGCTATGGCCGATGAATATAAAATTTCAGAAGATCCTATTGTAAACTATCGTAATTATTATAAGATGGGTAAGACTCATCTTCATAGTTGGAAAAAACGTAACCCTCCGGAGTGGATGTATGTCTAATATGTATCAAGATGTAAAAGAATTTCAAACAGCAGTTGGTCAGAATATTGGTCAGGCTCCAGTGTTCCCTGAACCCGCAGAACGTGAATTGCGTATTAAACTTTTGAAAGAAGAATACGAAGAATACATACAAGGTGAATGCAAAAATGACTTGGAAAACATCGCTAAAGAGCTTGCTGATATTATTTACATTGTCTGTGGGACTGCTGCATCTTACGGTATTCCCTTGGATAGAGTCTTCGACGAAGTCCATAGATCGAACATGGCAAAATTAGTTGATGGTAAAGTTATTCGTCGTGATGATGGTAAGATTCTAAAGCCAGAAGGATGGACCCCTCCTGACATTAAATCTATTCTTTATGGAGTTGAGTGATGGTAAGACGTATTGTCGCCAAGAATAAAATTGATTGCGAACATCTTCTGGGTCAGTTTGTCGATGAAAGTAATTACGATATTCTAATCGAAGAAGACACTGATTGTTATATGCCCCCGCTCTGCGATCCTCTCGAAAAAGCTGAGTGTGGTATGGCTGCTTGCGATACTTGTGAAAAGGGCAATGACGAATTGCGTATTGCTTTCAAGTTTCGTAAAAACTATTTCAGTCAAGAAGAACAGGATATGGCTTATCGTGGCTTGAGAGAAGCTGCGACTGAAAGCCAGAATCGTGGCCATGCTGCTGGTCCTCGTGGTGAAATGCTTGCAGCGCAAAGCCGTGGTGGTAGAGATTGGGTTACTCCATATCAGATGGAGATACTAGAGTTCCTTATGAATGATGGTGCATCTCTTATTGATGATACATCAATCGAATCCATCAGAGAAAAATATAAAAACGGTGGTCCAAAAGGTGCTGAAGAAACACGTGGTGTTGTTTGGTTGCGTTCAGAGGTAACAAAGGTTTATCCAGAATATCATGATTGGTTTGATAAATGGGTGGATGGCCTAAGTAATAAACCACAGGAGGAAATTCATGCCGAAGCAAGAATGGTCGCAGAAAAGTGGGCTTCTGCCACTAATTACGCACAATCCGTATTCTCAGGTGTTGCTGGTTGGTACGATCGTTNCCCTCGCATTCCTTACGGGCGTGCAACGTCATACACTGAAAAGCATCCAGAACTTTTCGAACTGGCATACCCATTCCTCCAATCACTGAATAAGGGTTTCAAGGAATTACTACCTTGGCGTTGGGGTAATCAGCGAGCAGCTGCAGATAAGTTAGATCCTCGGTTCCTTGTACCAGAAACTGTATTTACCACAATTACAGTTAATAAAACTTTCCGCACTGCCTGTCATCGAGACGCTGGTGATCTTGATGCTGGTCTTTCTAATCTACTCGTTCTAGGCACAGGAGAATATACTGGTGGCTATCTCGTATTTCCTGAGTATCGTGTTGCTGTTAATGTTCGTCCCGGTGATTTGCTCCTTGTTAACAACCACGAAATCATTCATGGTAATACTCCTATTGTTCTTAACAATCCGGATGATTCTACTTGTGAAAGAATCTCAGTAATTTGTTACTTCCGTGAGAAGATGCTAGAACTAAAGTCTTATGAGTATGAAGCGTTACGTAAACAATATGTCGAAGAACGTCGTATGAATAAGGCTCATCCACTTCAGCGTCCACTATGGAATGGCGTCTCTCCTGGAATGTGGGATGACAAAGAATGGTATGAATATCTTCATGCTCATAATATGAAAGATCCATACGGTAAAGACGCTGCTGCTTCATTGGAGTCATTCTTCTAATGTGCGGAGTGCTAGGAATAGCGATCAAGAAGCCGAGCGAGCAGGAATTCGAACTTGTTCGTCGGCTTTTTGTTCAGTCAATGATCCGTGGTAAACATGCCACTGGTGTATCATATGTCAAAGATGGCAAGGTTCACACTATTAAAGAACCTGTTAATGCTTGCACATTCATAAACAATCAAGATATTCCTAGTTGGGTTAATGAAGATGGCAATCTATATTGTATTGGTCATGTTCGTTACTCAACTAGCGATCTTGCTTACAATCAACCAATGGCAACCGAAGAACTTTCTATTGTTCATAATGGAGTTATCTCTCAGGAGAATCCAGAACAATGGAAAGAAACATTTGGTTATGATGTTATCACAAAGAATGATAGCGAACTTATTCTTCGTTGTTTAGAGAAAGGCGAACTCCCTTTACATAAGTTCCATCCTGCAAGCATGTCGGTTTGCACTCTTGATAAAGATAAAGTAATTACTGCTTTCCGTAACGAAGCCAGACCATTGCATTATTCTTATGGAGCAAATGGTATTATATTTGCATCAACAGCAGATATTCTAAAAAGAAGCGGATTAGATATTCAAGTAGCTGCTCCTATGTTTGAACATTTCATTATTGATAATTTCAAAGTTATAAGCTATAATAGGTATGAGTTTCCATCAATCGAGGACTTACAGTGATATTTTTAACAGCAGATCAAGTTAATGGTATAATTGAAAAGTCTCCAGAAGGTAGAAACACAAACTTTTTAAAAGCTGCACATTCACTATGGTTCAGGTTTAAGAACTACGATAAAGCACCGCCTGTTGCTCTTGAAGTAGATAATGAAATAGTTTCTATTATCTTTGCAACATACAATCGTTCTGGATATACTAACCTGTATGAGATTGTAACTGTCCAAGGTAAAGAAGGTAAGGGTTACGCTTCCAAGATTTGGGAAGAATATATCTCATACGCAGTCAAAGAAAAACGTTCTGATAGATTAAAGATATCTTGCACGCCTTCTTCTGTTACATGGCATATGAGAAATGGTCTTTTATTTTGGGCTGTTGATCCTACTGGTTCTCTTCGTTCTGATCAAAAATTATTTCCTACAAGAAAAGAGCAATTAGAATATCAACAGTATGGAGTTAATAACCCTACTCAGGTGTTGCCACCAGAAAAAGTCATCGAACAATTTCTTTCTGAAGGTTTAGAGAATCATAATTTTGGCACAAAAAAGAAAACAAAGGTAGAAGAAGCAATAAATTCTGTTGGAAAGTATTGGTTGCGCTCTGCATTATATAACAATTCGTCCCTTGAAAGTTTCTTGAGTTGAAAGTTAAACAAGACTTTATTAATTGGTATAAGTGGTCACTTTCCATTAAGGATTGCGATCCGGCGATATTCATGACCAATTATCTTTTCAAAAGATTTGAGCATAACAGAGAACAAAAACTCTGGATTGCTTGGATCTACGGCACAACGTATTATTTTCCAACAACATGGGTGATATGGAATGAGTTTCCTGATATGGAACTTGTTGGTCTTGATCGCCTAAAGGATTGGAACAATAAGAATTATAAACGCCTACGTTATCAAACAGACACTAAATGGAACAAAGGACATTTACCTGCGCAGTTTGAATCGTATAAGAACTGGGTTGGAGATCGTTCCCAGATAGAAGCGTTTCGTCCGTTTCTTACTGGAACGCCAAGAGAAAACTTTGATATGCTATGGGATGAAGTGAAAACCAAGTTCCATAAGTTCGGTAGATATTCTACTTGGTTCTATTTACAAACATTAAAACAGTGTTGTGATCTGCCTATTGAACCTGGTAATCTAATGCTAGAAGATCATTCAGGTTCTCGTTCTCATCGTAACGGTTTATGCCTCGCTGTTGGATTAGATCAATGGTATGATCAAAAACTAAATGCCAAACAGATAAACTATTTGGACGGTCAGGCATATTATATTCTAAAAGAAGTTCAAGAGGAATTTCCTGACACTGATTATTTCGATATGGAAACGTGTCTTTGTTCTTTTAAAAAGTTATTCAGAGTAAAACATGGTCGTTACCTGAGTTACTATCTTGATCGTCAGGCAGAAGAAATTGCTCAATGTGAAAAGGATGGCTGGGATGGTATTGATTGGCAACCAATGTGGGACGCTCGAAATGAAACTCTAAATAATAAACTGTTGACAAACAAGATTGACAATAGTAAAATGGCTTTATATATTGAGAATGGCGTTCTAGATTGCACAGGTTTGTTTGTTGAACCTGAGAGTGTCGGTATTGAAAGGTTTATGTAATGAAAGTGATTGCGATTGGTGGTGAGCCAGGTGCTGGCAAGTCTACGTTAATGAAAGAAATTCTTACTAAGTTTGTTTGGTCTAAGATTTATGATAGCGTGAAGCTCGTTCCCTATCTTCAGTATGGAAAATATTATATTCTTGGTAAGTATGACGAAGGCGAAACCTTCTCGGGTACAGACCGTATGTCAATGGCGGTTCAGCCAGAAGCAATTAAATTCCTAGCAAGTTTAGATAAAGATGCGGTCGTTCTTTTCGAAGGCGATCGTCTTTTCACGTCAACGTTCCTAGAACATTGTGTTGAGAATTACGATACTGAAATCATTTATCTAGAAACTGATAAGGAAGTTCGCCAAGAGCGATACAAGGAACGTGGTAGCAATCAGAACGAAACTTGGTTGCAGGGTCGTGAAACTAAGATTGCTAATATTATGACAAACATGACTCTGATGTTTAACACTAATAGATATAAAAATAATAACAAAGACGATCAGAAATTTATTATTGAAGATATTATGAATAAATTGGAGAACTCATGACCAAAACTTATAGATTTGAGAATGGCGATTATTATGGTCAACCGCTTTCTGCGTCAGCGCAGGCAATTGGTGCAACTGGTCCTACTGGTGCTGTTGGTTCAAAGCGACAAGAAGATCCTTATGTTGGAATGAGCATGGATCCGCCAATTGCTTCAACTTGGCCGCCTAAATATAAATATAAGGAAGACGAAATTATTCGTGACTTCCACGCCTATATCGACAAGACATATGGGCAACATTATATGACTGAAGAGCAAAATATAGAATGTTTCGACGTGTGGCTCGCCCTCGGTGATTCTATGCCTACCTTCCGAAACACAGCTATTAAGTATCTCTGGCGCTACGGTAAGAAGAACGGTAGCAACAAAGCAGATCTTATGAAGGTTCTTCATTACACTCTTATGATGTTATACAACGATCATTATAAGGATAAGAAATGAAAGAATTGAAAGATTTTCATGATCATAACGAGCGTAGACATAGAGAATATATGTCTCATTTTATTAATCTAGGAACAGGCATTGCTTGTCCTCATTGTGGAGATGAATTACAAGATACAAATCCCTCAGTAGTAACAACTTCGCTTCCTCCACAAAAAGCAGTTCATTGTAATACTTGTAAGTTTAAAAGTTTTATAGTAGCATAAGAAAGGTATATAATGGAAATTCAGATCCCTATTGAAAAATTGAGAGAGCGTGGTCTATTCGTCGCCACGCCAATGTATGGTGGACAGTGTGCAGGTATGTTCGCAAAGTCGTCAGCTGACTTGTCTGCTTTGTGCACACAGTATGGTATTCCTCTACAGTTTTATTATTTGTTTAATGAATCACTAATTCCTCGTGCACGTAACTATTGTTGTGACGAGTTTATGCGTTCCAATATGCAGCACATGATGTTTATTGATGCTGACATCGGATTCAATCCACAGGACGTCATTGCGCTTATGGCTCTTCAGGTTCAGGAAGAAGATAAGTATGACATCATTGGCGGACCATATCCAAAGAAGTGTATTTCTTGGGAAAAGGTTAAGCACGCTGTTGATAAGGGTGTTGCTGACGAAGATCCAAACGTCCTTGAAAAGTTCGTTGGCGATTATGTCTTCAATCCAAAGGGTGGGCAGCAGTCTATTCCTCTTAGCGAACCAGTAGAAGTTCTTGAAATTGGAACTGGCTTCATGATGGTTTCTAAGAAGGCAATGCAGAAGTTTGTCGATTCTTATCCAGAATATAATTATAAACCAGATCATGTCCGTACTGAACACTTTGATGGCACTCGTGAAATCATGATGTTCTTTCAGGCAGAGATCGATCCTAAGTCTAAGCGTTATCTTTCAGAAGATTATTGGTTCTGTCAGAAGGCTCAGGAAATTGGACTGCGTACATGGTTCTGTCCATGGATGAAGATGCAGCACGTAGGCACCTATATCTTTGGTGGTTCGTTGGCTGATCTTGCTTCAGTTGGTGCTTCTGCGACCGCCGATCCAGGTGCACTTGGTAAGTATAAAGACAAAGGCAAAAAGAAGTAAGTGGAGATTATATAATGAAGATTGATACTAATACAGTAAATGTTTTGAAGAACTTCTCAAAGATTAATCCTTCGATTGTTGTTCAGCAGGGTAATGTTCTTAAGACCATTTCCCCAAATAAGACCATTATGGCAAAGGCTACTGTTCCGACAGAGTTTACTAAGAAGTTTGCCATCTATGATCTTAACCAGTTCCTTTCTAGCCTGAGTCTATACAATGACCCAGATCTAGAAATCGATGAGACTTTTGTTTATATGAAGGACTCTTCTTCGGAACAGGGCAAGTTCCTTCTTGCTGACGAGAGCACAATCACTAAGGCTCCAGAGAAGGATATTAACATTCCATCAACGGATGTTACCTTTACTCTAAAGAACGAAGATCTTAATAAGGTCGAGAAGGCTGCTGGTGTTTTGAGTCTGCCAGAAATCGTTGTTGCTGGTGACGGCAAGACTGTTTTCCTAAAGGCAGCTAACTCAAAGAATCCAGGTAATGAGTTTTCTCTACCAATTGGAGAAACTACAAAGACTTTTAACGCAGTCTTTAAGTTTGAGAACATTAAGATTCTTCCTGGTGATTATGAGGTCACCATTTCAGCACGAGGTATTTCTAAGTTCATTGGTAAGGACGTGGAATACTTTATTGCAGTTGAGCAGCACTCAACATTCTAATTTGAATGGGGAGCTTCGGCTCCCCTCTTTTTGATATGATGGAGTTATATTATGAAAATGCCAAAACGCCCAAAGAACGGCGTTGTTACTAGAAAGACTGCTGATGATCTAGCTACCACGACTATCTTTGGAACTAAAGAAGTTGTAAAGTTGAGATGTGTCACTTGTGGGAAATTGAAATTAAAATCAGAATTCTATCTTGAATCAAAGAGTAAAAGAAAATACGAAAATCAAGTTAGAAAGCAGTGCGTGATTTGTTGGGACGAACATAATGGTTATATGGGCGCTCCGAGAAATGTTTCTGGTAATACTATTGTTATGTTTTGTGAAGAGGTAAAGTAATGAACGAAGAATTTCTTTGGGTTGAAAAGTATCGTCCAAAAACTATCGAAGATACTATTCTTCCATGTGACTTGAAAGCAACATTCCAACAGTTTGTTGATCAAAAGAATATCCCCAATTTGATTTTGTCTGGTACAGCAGGTGTTGGTAAGACAACTGTTGCACGTGCCATGCTTGAACAATTGGGTTGTGATTATATCGTAATTAATGGATCTATGAATGGAAACATCGACACACTCAGAAACGAAATCCTTAACTTTGCCAGCAGCGTATCTCTTTCAGGTGGAAGGAAATATGTCATCCTTGACGAAGCGGATTATCTTAATGCCAATTCTACTCAACCCGCACTTCGAAATTTTATGGAGGAATTCTCGAGGAATTGCGGCTTCATTCTCACCTGTAATTTTAAAAACCGCATCATTGACCCTCTCCATTCCAGATGCTCGGTAATTGATTTTAAGATCAGCAAGAAAGCTATTGCTAAACTTGCCACGCAGTTCTTCAAGCGTGTTACTTTTATTCTAGAATCAGAAGGCATTGAATTCGATCAGAAGGTTGTTGCCGAAGTAATCAATAAGCACTTCCCAGATTGGCGTCGTGTTCTTAACGAGCTTCAGCGTTATTCAGCAACAGGTAAGATTGATTCTGGTATTCTTGTAAACCTTCAAGAAACTTCAATCAAGGAATTGGTTGGGCTTCTAAAGGAACAGAACTATACTGAGATCCGTAAGTGGGCGAAGAACAACATCGATACAGATGTTAATGCTCTCTATAATCAGTTCTATGAGATCTCTTCTGATATTTGTTCAAAGAATACAGCGCCTGTTCTTGTGCTTAATCTTGCCAAGTATCAGTATCAGAACGCTTTCGCTGCCAATCCAGAAATTAACTTCGTAGCATTCTTAGTTGAAATAATGATCAACTGCGAGTTTGTGTAATGTCTAAGAAGTTCGTCAACGTATTGGGAGAAGAAAGAGATTTCGAGAAAGAAGCAGTAGGATTCTTTGGTAATTGGGCCAAATGGGCAGAGGAACAGAAGCAACCCAAACCGAGGTATGATTGGCGTTATGAAAATTCAATTACGAGTGGGAAGAAGGTCGAACTTGACGGTGATTATAGTCAATGGAGAACCAATAACATACTTTCTAATTACAAGGAGTTAATATTTTACACCAATGAAATGAATTGTCATTATGGCGTAACAGATCAAATGCATTATGACTACTTGTATAATAGTATTCGTAAAACAAAACGTTGGTCAAAAGCAGAAACCAAGGAAGAAAAGAAAGCCAGAGAGAAGAAAGAAGCACTAATAGACCTTATTTCCACCCATTATAAATATAACGCAATCCGTGCAAAAGAAGCATTGAAAGTTTTAACGGAGGCGCAAATTAATGAAATAAAGAAAAAACAAGAAAAAGGTGGAATGAAATGAACGAACTCTTAGACTCTCTTGTAGAAGTCAAAATTGCAGAAGAAGAAGACTTCTTGAAGATTAAAGAGACGCTCACTCGTATTGGTGTCGCTTCTCGCAAGGAAAGAAAACTATATCAATCTTGTCATATTTTTCATAAGCAAGGTAGATATTACATTGTGCACTTTAAGGAAATGTTTTTGATCGACGGTAAACCATCAGACTTCTCAGAAGAAGATAAAGGTCGTCGTAATAAAATTGCCATGTTACTACAGGACTGGGGACTACTTAAAGTAGTAGAACCAGATCGCATAGGCGAACCACAAGCATCGATGAGTCAGATTAAGATTATCAATCATAAAGAAAAGCATGATTGGACTCTAGAAGCCAAGTATAACATGGGTCGTAAGAAAAAGTAATTGAAGGGATTATATTATGTGGCCGTTTAAAATTGAGAAAAGACCAAACACTCCGGCAGAAGAAAAGCTCGAGCAAATTAAACAGATTCTATTTCCTCCATGTAAACTTATGGAAGATATGGATGAAGGCGGAGAGTTTCATAAATGGCAAGTGGATTACTCTGCTGATTTAAATTTAAATGCTGCTTTGATCGATCTTCAAGAAGGTCATAATGATAAGGCGGTTCACAATACCATTACTGATATTGAAGATCGTCTTATTAAAGTCAGGGATATTCTCGACGAGCATATGCAGATAAGTAAAGAAGCAGAATATATTGTCGTAGAGAACTTGAAGGAAGAGGTTGATGAGTGACAAAGTATTCAGCAACGGCGAAACATTTGTGAAAATGTCGGATCTACTTCCGTTAGTGATAGAGGCTGTTGTCGATTCTAGATTTAAATATCTTAAAGAATTAGAATACGAAAATCATCGTCATGCGAGAAAAATTCTCGACGAAGAATATAAACCAGCTGTTGAAAAATTAAAACAGATCATAGAAATATTGACGTGATAAAAATAAAAGAATCGTTCGATGACAAATCGAAAACATATAACAAATATTATGTTTTTGACGAACAGATATATGAAAAAGAATTATTCGGCGATCAATATAGAAATGAAATGGGGAACCATTGGGATTTAGATGGCGAAAAACAATTAAATATGTTGATAGATAATGGCCTGAAAAAAGATATGAATTTTTTGGAGATTGGCTGCGGGTATATGAGGGCAGGATCTCACATAATAAATTTTTTAGATCCGTTTAAATATTATGGAATAGACGTAAATAAAAAATCTCTAATAATAGGTGTGAACAACGAGTTATATAAAAAAGGTTTAATAGATAAAATAACAGAAAACAATTTTTTAGCTACTGATAATTTTCATATCAACAATTTCGATATAAAATTTGACATGGCTCTGGCAAATTCGGTTTTCACTTTTTTGCCTATAGAAAAATTAAAAATGTTTTTGAAAGATTCTTATAATAGCTTTAACGAAAAATCTAAAATCATTATATCTTTTTGGATCGTTGAAGATTCTTTTGATACATCTAAACCTTTTGAGTTTTCAGAAGAGAACTATTTCTCAAGAACAACATATTATAACAGACCACCATATTATACAAAGATTTCGGATATTGAAAAAAGTTGCGATGGGCTTTGGAAATTCAAACAAATAAACGTTTTTCGATACCAATTAGGACAATCTTTTTTCTTGTTTGAAAGATTGTAATTTTCTAATTTTGTAGTAGAATAGAAATTCGATTGGAGATTTCTATGTCTATGCATATCTTACCTGCTTATTATACCACGACTGTTAGTAAACGTAAGCTCAACCGTAAGAGTAAGGCTAAGACTAAGCTAGTCTCTGACCACGATAGGTGGTTGTTATCGAAGGGTCTTCATCCCGATCAGATAAAGTTGAAAAAAGGTGTTGACAAAAACTGGAAAAAGAAGTATACTGAGGATATGAAGGTTGATCGTGAGGGTTACGTTTCCTCAGGTTTGTCAGGTTCTAAGTCTGCCTGTGCTAAACGGGACATCATGACCAACCTTCATAAAGAACCAGAGCATGTTCAGAAGGAAATTCTGAAGAAGGCTAGTCTAGTTATGCCGCTCTATAACAAGGGCGGTCTGCAGTATGCTGGTCCAGACGTAGATCTTACTACTGTTGGATCAAAATCTCGAAGAGGATGACTAAATAGATGGCTACGAATATTAAACTTTCAGAAGTATTCATGAATGTTTCAGAGGGTATCACACTCAATCGTTATGAGAACGGTTGGATGGTGGAGGTCTCTGGCAACGATCACGACGATCGGTGGCAGAATAAAAAGTTTATCTTCTCTGATCTAAAATCAGTGTTGACTTTTGTGGAAGAATATAGTAAGATTAATCTATCCTAAGAGGAGAAAACGATGAGTGGTATGGGAAATATCTACATCCAGAGACAAGATGATACTGGTAACTGGAGAACCTATACTGTTACATCNAATAATGATTTGCTGATTATTTCGGCAATGAAAAGNCTCAAAGATCAGTTTCCGGACAGNCGTGTCCGTGCTATCGATGAGAAGGGTATGTTAGTTAACATAATTTGACTTGAGAAAGAAAGAGGTATATAATGGTTCAGAATGCAACTCAGCTAGATAAGGTTTTCGAGGCTCTTGTTAATCGTGGCGAGGAACTTACTGCAGCGCAGATTAAGGCTCGTTATGGTGCAGGCAATCCGCACGATCTTGTCTATAAGATTCGTCAGATGGGTTATGCTATCTATCTAAACGAATCGAAGAATTCAAAGGGCGAAACTGTCGCTAAGTATCGCTGTGGTAAACCAAGCCGCAAGATTATCGCTGCTGGTTATCGAGCGTTGGCCGCTGGTCTCTGATTAATAGAGGGGCGGTCCTAGTGGCCGCCTTTTTTATGGGAGTGTGTGTCCGGAATTGGTTACGGCAAGGTCTGCAAAACCTAAAATATGTGGGTTCGAGTCCCATCACTCCCTCCAAAAAGTTGTTGACTTCTTCGGAAGTTTAGGTTATAATGAATATATAATGCTTAGATAGGTACAGGCTCGTGCGAGCAAGGCGCCAGTAAATACTGATGCTCAAACCTTGTATCTTTATCCGTGGGCTCTGGTTGCAACCATCTCCGTCCGAGATATAGTAAACCTGTATCTTTCTAAGTGTTATTATTGTTCCATAGCACAACGGTTAGTGCAAACGACTGATAATCGTTAGATCCAAGTTCGATTCTTGGTGGAACAACCAGAATACTCCGAGGCTACAACTACCATTTTAATGGTCTCGGGAAGGGTTGGGTGGTAGCAACCCGAGAGTTTATGGCTCCTTCGTCTATCGGTTAGGACACAAGACTTTCAATCTTGGTAGGGGGGTTCGATTCCCCCAGGAGTCACCATATATTCGGTCCGTGTGGTACCGTGCGAATCCTCGATGGAGGAGTGTCCGAATTAAAATAACCCGCAAGGGCGCTGTCTTTTCTCGCCATGGAAGGGTAAGATGGAAACGGTACAAGGAATTTATGGACCTGTAGCTGAGTTGGTTTTAGCAGGAGACTCTTAATCTCTTGACGGGGGTTCGAATCCCTCCAGGTCTACCATTTGGATCCTTAGTTCAGTAGGTTAGAACATCCGACTTTTAATCGGTATGTCCTGGGTTCGAATCCCAGAGGATCCTCCATTAAACACCGTGGTTTTATAAATAAAGCAAAAGGCGTCAGTTTATGAGGTATTAGATGCATTGCTTAAATTGCGGTAAAGAAATAAAAGCTGGTAAGTATTGTAATAATAAATGCCAGGGAGAGTTAAGAACCAAGAAACTATTACAAGAATGGTTTGATGGTAATGACAAAGGATATAAAGCTGGATTAAGAGTTAAGTCTCATATCAGAAGATATATGTTAGAGAAATCTAATTATAGTTGTTCTGAATGTGGATGGAATAAAATAAATCCAGTGACTGGTAATTCTCCTCTAGAAATAGATCATATAGATGGAGATTGTGCTAACTGTAAAGAAGAGAATTTAAAAGTTCTTTGTCCTAATTGTCATTCTTTAACTCCAACTTGGAAAGCCTTAAATAAAGGCAATGGTAACAAAGAAAGACACAAGTATTCTAAATTGATTTAATGGGGGCGTAGCTCAATTGGGAGAGCGCAGCACTGTCACTGCTGAGGTAGCGAGATCGAAACTCGTCGCTCCCGCCATATATGGGGGATGGTGTTGGTACACAGGGAGGTTTTATAAACCTTTCAGCGCCCGATTAGCGTTCTCGACTCGGTTCGAATCCGGGATCCCCTACCAATTGGAGAGTTGGCCGAGTGGTCGAAGGCACTTCACTGCTAACGAAGCGAGGGCGAAAGTCTTCCGAGAGTTCGAATCTCTCACTCTCCGCCAAAAAAGTTATTGACTTGTTAGAAAATTTATAGTATTATGACTAAATAGAATACTTGATAATACGCCAACGGATCAGACTACGGTTCGAAACGTTGACAAATGATACGGTAAGAATTGATCCAGACTAACCTGCGATGGTTAGCACCCGATGAGGGTGTAATAGCAAACGGTGATAAGGCTACCTATTGGTCATTGTTGGTCCGTTGGCGTATTATCAATGGGGGTGTAGCTCAACTGGGAGAGCAGCTGCCTTGCACGCAGCAGGTTGCAGGTTCGATGCCTGTCACTTCCACCAATTGGAGGATGGCGTGCCTGGGGCACACAGAGTCTTGAAAACTCCGCCACCGAAAGGTTGATGGTTCGATTCCTTCATCCTCCGCCAGTATCAGTGAAGTGTTACGGTAGCACGGGAGTCTCCAAAACTCTAGGCGAGGGTTCGACTCCTTCCACTGGTGCCAATTTAATGAGTCGGGGATGTATGACACAATTTGTGCCCTGACTCTATTTTTCGCTGGACTGCTAATCGATGGTTCCTAGGTCTGTCGAGGTGTTTACCAGTAGAGGGTCCCGATACCTCTATAATAACAGGGAAGCTATTTCGCTGGTAGGTCGGCAAGATGTCGAGGAGTCCTCATAAGGCTTTAAAGGTTGGTTTGATTCCAACTATCAGCACCAGGTTTGATCTAGATACACAGCCTTTATGGAGTGTCGTAATACTAGACAACATTCGTCCCAAGGCGTGAGGGACAGCGAGTTTTGCGGGCGGGAGGTATAGTATCTCGCTGGTCTCATAAACCAGTAGAAGTTGGTGCAATTCCAACGCATCGCATCCAGTATAATCCGAGTGTAGCGCAGCCTGGTAGCGCATCTGGTTTGGGACCAGAGGGTCGCAAGTTCGAATCTTGCTACTCGGACCAATTCGCCCGCTTCGGCGTAGAAAAATAGAGCGCATGTAGGACCGAGTGCAGACAGGACACAATTTGAGCCATACTGCGAAAGTGCACTAGTAGCAGGAAGGCGGACGAGTCTTCGGTCCAGGGAATTTTGGGGGATTAGCTCAGCTGGGAGAGCAACGCTTTTACACGGCGAAGGTCGGCAGTTCAATCCTGTCATCCCCTACCATATGTTCCAGTAGGACGGTCATAGACGTATGGCTTAGTCTCTGGCAGGGTGCTGGTTAGCTCGTAACTATCACAGACCCGTAAGTTTATGCCCCAATAGCCCAATTGGTAGAGGCGTCGGTCTTAGGAACCGAAGGTTGGGAGTTCGAATCTCTCCTGGGGCACCATGCTTCTCTGGTGTAGCTGATGCGCACGCTCGTCTGAAGAACGAGAGGACTCTGTTTGATTCTGAGGGGAAGCACCATTATAGGTCAGTGACGTAATAGTAACCGTGGCGCTAACGCTGGGCGCTGTTGTCTATTATCCGGATAATGGATAACGTGTAGGTGCAACTCCTACCTGGCCTACCATATAATGCTCCTATATCCCAACTGGTAGAGGACGTTGACTCAAAATCATCGCTAGTGTCAGTTCGAATCTGACTAGGAGTACCATATTATGACTATCTTTGTTGTTAGTGATACGCACTTTGGTCATGCTAATATACTCAACTTCAAACAGGCAGATGGTTCTCCTGTTAGAAACTTTTCTTCTGTTGAAGAAATGGATGAGCATATGGTTGAACGTTGGAACAGTGTTGTTTCTGACTCTGACATTGTGTATCATCTAGGTGATGTTTATTTTGGTAAAGGTCATCAGCATCTTTACAGATTGAAAGGGCGTAAGCGTCTTATTCTTGGCAACCATGATAATGCTAAGAACGAACACATACAGAATGTCTTTCAAAAGATTATGGTCTGGAGAATGTTTCCGGAATACAATGCTACTCTGTCGCATATTCCATTGCATGTTTCTAGTCTGTATAAAACAAAGTATAATGTTCATGGACATGTGCATCGTAATAGTTTGCCCGATGAAGCATATAAGAATGTTTCCGTTGAGGTAATTGATTACACACCTGTTCCATTACTGGATTGTCTCGATAGCTCAACTGAATAGAGCATCGGTCTACGAAACCGAAGGCTACAGGTTTGAATCCTGTTCGGGACTCCATTAATGCCGAGACCGCCTGAGTGGACGGGCACCCGACTGTAAATCGGACGCTTATAGCACGGTAGGTTCGAACCCTACTCTCGGCACCATTTTTGTTCGGGGATAGTTTAATTGGTAGAACGGCAGATTTTGGTTCTGTCTATCAGGGTTCGAGTCCTTGTCCCCGATCCAGTTTGCTGGGATAGTGTAGTGGTAGCACACGAGTTTGTGGAGCTTGTAGTTCAGGATCGATACCTGGTCCCAGTACCATTGAGGTTGTTATGAAAGTTTATTGGACAGCAGTAAATACATTCAATGTAAATGAGAGTGATAATCATTCGCTCCAGTTTTTGAATTATTACGAACCGATGAAAACTTCGGAACTGTTTAATAAATTACCTTCGAACGATCTAAAACCGTTGGACAATTTTAAGTATTGTCCTAGTATGAAAAGAAGAATTCATAATTCGTATGAGTTAAGATTTCCTATTGATTACACTTTAAAATTTACTGACGATGGCGATGTCTATTCTGATATGTATGATCAGAAATTTTTTGATGATGTTGTTAGAGTTAGAATGGCAAAAGAGAGATTGATCTCTCTTAATTTATACTATTGGTTTATTCCAGAACAAAGCGTAGAGATTCAGACGACTCCTACGTATCTCGGCGATACCGAGTTTGGTAAAACAACCATTGGTATGCCAGGACAGTTTAATATATATGAATGGATTAGAAACATAGAGTTTGCCTTTTTCGTGAGGAACGGATATAATGAGGTAACTTTAAAACGTGGAGATCCTTATCTTAATGTAAAGTTTATGACCGATGAAAATGTAGAACTGGTAAAGTTCTATCCATCAGAGAAAATTTTACATTTGATGCAACGAAATTTGTCTGCAAGAAATAATAAATATCCTTTGATTAGTCCTTTAGAATATTATTATGACTTGTTTAGAAAATCAAAACTTAGAAAACAGTTTATGGAAGAGGTTTTAGATAATCTCTTAGAATGAATATTCCCTGGTAGCTCAGTGGTAGAGCAGGTCGCTGTTAACGACTTGGCCGGAGGTTCGAATCCTTCTCAGGGAGCCATTTTTAGGATGTTGTATGTCTGCCTTCATACATGATTATTGCAAGGTCTATCCCAATCATTTGGGAGAAGATATTTGCGATGAATTGATTGCGATGTTTAAATGGAAACCAGATCTTCATATCAGATATGATGATGACGGTTTTCCGAATATGACGCAGATGAATTTTAGTCGTCATAAACTAATACATCCTACACTACATCAGCATCTAGTTGAACGTGCATTCGATGGTATCGAGAGATATCGTAAGGAAGTTCCGGAGACTAGGTTCTGGCCAAAGAATTTCGCATTCGAAGAGTTTAGAATCAAACATTATTCGGATGGCAGAGAGTATCCTAACAGACAGTCAATAGATCGGTTCGATGAACATATCGATTCGAATGATCTTATTTCTGGCAAACGGTTTATGATTTTCTTTTGGTATCTAAACAGACCAGAGAGTGGCGGAAATACCTGTATAACGAATATCAATCTGCATTACGAACCAGCAAAAGGTAAGCTGTTAATGTTCCCTCCTTTCTGGATGTATCCGCATGCAGGCGAGGCAGTATTAAGAGGCGATAAGTATTTACTAAGTTCGTATATGCATTACAGCGAGTGATTATGACAACTGTTCCAATTTATAATTCTGTTGGCCAAGTAGTAGACAAACTAGAGATTGATGATGACCTGCAGCATGTAAATGGAAGAGTGTCGAAAGGTAAAGAGTATTATTACAAAGGCGCTGGTGCTCCATATCATGGCCAGTTTTTGGATAGTAATCCAATCGTAAATACTTACGGTTATGATGTTGTAGATTTCTCTGACGTTTTTTATATGGGACCATACGCTCGTAAGTGGGCGTTCAATAATAAGAGTGGTATCTTTCAAGAGAAATATCAGCCACAGTTTACAGACTTCATTGGCTCTTGTGGCGTAAAAGAATTATCTATTATTGAAAACTCAGAAGAATTTGATTTGTCTTCTGTTAAAGTTATCAAAGCAGTAAATTACGATAAAGATAATCAGCAATACTATTTTGTTTTAAATTATAAATGTGATAGGATTAAATATCTAGAACTGGGCGAACCAAGCTGTTTGTATATGTTACTAGAGTATATGATCAAGAACGATTGGAACTTTATCTGGGACAAGACTTCTATAGAGGATATCTCATACAATGGCCTTGTATCGGATGTGGGCGACATTTTTAAATCCGGAAACCTTGGTAATAAACTTGGTACCGTTTATTCTGTTCTTTATAGTCTTGGTAAGTTATCTCCTGATAAATACGCAGAGTTTCTCCGAGAATGTAAACTTGACCATAACTCAGATATGTATTACATTGATAACTCTATATCTTTGTTACATCGGTTTGGGGTTGATGTGAGAGCTCTTAATGTTGGAGACCGCATAGCAAATTATAAAAATGCTGTCCTTAACTATCTCGTTACTGGTAGGAATTGCGGCGATTGTTGTTATATAGAACTTGGCGATAAAATTAGAGAGCAGTATCTTTTTCAGACAAAAAGACAGTTACTTGTTGACTAGTAGGATAAATAGGGTATAATAGAATTATAGATTGGGATGGACGCCAGAAATAGTCTCGTGTAGATCAAAGGTTAATCTGCTATCTTATGGAGATGAAGATGAAAAAGATTGTTGCTATTGCCGCTGTTTTAGGTATACTTACTACTCCTGCTAATGCCTGGTATCGTGGCGGATGGGGCTATGGCGGAGGATGGGGTTACGGTGGTGCTGCCATTGCTGGTTTTGCTCTTGGTGGTCTCATTGGTGGTCTAGCTTCTGGTCCGTATTATCGTGGCGCTCCGTATCCATATTACTCGACTGGTCCAGGCTATGCGTATGGTCCCTATCCGGGAGTTCGCTATCAGTATTACTCTGGTCCGTCAGGATACTACTATGGATATTAAGAAGCTCGCTCTCGCTCTTATTCTCTTCGCTACTCCTGCTTATGCAGGTCAAGAGATCGATGTATGTAATGGTTGCACTATCACATACAAGACAACTCGAGTTGTTAAGAAGGTCGTAAGACCTGCTCCTGTTGTAGTTGCTCCAGCACCAGTTGTGCAGGTTATTCCTCCACAATACGTTCCCAATGGAGTTGGCATTGTCAGTAATCAAGTTTACATGATGCCAGTTACGCCAACGGTAGTTGTTCAGCAAGTTCCTGTTCAACCAGTTTGCACTTCATATCCTGATCCATGGGATACGCTGGGATATATTTTTGGTGATCCTATTATGATCACCGTGTGTCAATAACGCTGGTATAGCTCAGACGGTAGAGCAGTTGCCTTGTAAGCATCAGGTCGAGGGTTCGATTCCTTCTGCCAGCACCATTCAGGAATAGTTTAATCGGTAAAACCACGGACTCTGACTCCGTTAATCTTGGTTCGAGTCCAGGTTCCTGATCCAATCGAGGATATATTATGAATCATAAATTGAGCGCAATAATCAAAATTATTTGTTTCTTTGGACTGATGATAGTCGCTGGTTTTATTCTTTCTGATATAAATATGTTATCTCAATGATACAAGAAACTCATAAACGTACAGTAGTAAGAATGATTAGTTATCGTTTAACCGCATGGGTGTTTACGATATTCTGGACTTTCGTTTTTACTGGTGACATTGGCAAGTCTACAGGATTTGCTACAATACTTCATCTTCTTCTTAGTATAGATTATTATATTCATGAAAGGATTTGGTTGAAAATTAAATGGGGTTTGCGGGTGTAACTCAGGGGTAGAGTCACAGTCTTCCAAACTGTTGGTCGCCAGTTCGATTCTGGTCGCCCGCTCCAAATTTTAGGATCAGTTCAGCAATAACTACTTTTCTTTGAACGAAAAATGCAAGTTGATCCTGTTTTATTGTGGATGGATACAGCAAACCACTCGGAGTCGTAAGGCTCCTCCGATGTAAGAACTTTGGTTCTTACTGTTCAGAGAGTTTCTCCACTACGGTGAGAGAAAATATTGCTAGTGAGAATCATTAGATAGGGAGAGTTGAAGGATATACTCGTACGAGTTAATCGGTCTCTCCAGAACAATAATAAAAATTCCTTCAACCATCCAGTTTAGTTTTAGGATATTTTCAGCAAACACTTCGGTCGAAGCATCTGTATTATTACAGAAGATAATAGGTTCAAATCCTATCGTGGTTAATAGCCATGGAGCTAAAAAATATATCCTGTTGTATAAAGTTTTGGGATCAGTTCAGCATTCAACTGTTGCTCACAAACAAGCCAAGTTGATCCCGTTAGTTCTAGGATAACTACAGCAAACCATCGCTGAATAAGCACTCGACTTGTAATCGAAGAAAGATGTTATCCTGTTATTTTTGCTTGACTTCTAAGCAAAGTGTAGTATAATAGTAATATAGAGTTTTAGGATAGTTTCCGCAATGTTTTGCTTTTACACAGCCGTGGTCGTGGGTTCGAGCCCCACCTTCCCTATGGGGGAGTAGCTCAGTCGGTAGAGCACGTAAAATCTATCCTGTTAATTTTAGATTGAGTTCAGCAATCCAATGAAAATCAAACTGATAATTTGACTCAAAGTTCAATCTGTAGAAAAGGAAAGTGAAATGTCTACTTTTGTTAATGCCGTGAAGAATCAGGAAGCACGTACTGAAAATGGTATGAAGGCTCTGAAGTCAACTGCGTCTCCGCTAGTTGATCTATACTTCAACATTGGTGCTTCTCGTGGTAAGGATATCATCCCTGCTTTCGTAGCTGCATATGTTACCAACAAGGAACTTGCAACTCGTATTGCTCTATGGGCACGTGATGCTCGTGGTGGATCTGGTGAACGTAAGATCTTCCGTGATATTTTCCAGTACCTATGCGACAACGATCCTGCACTTGCTGCTCGTATCGTGCATAAGGTTCCGGAACTTGGTCGTTGGGATGATCTCCTAACTGCAAAGGGCGATGTCCGTAAGGAAGCGTTCGAGTTTATCCGTGAAGGATTGTCTAACCAGAATACTGCTGGTCTAGTTGCTAAGTGGATGCCTCGTAAGGGTGAAGTGGCTGCAGAGCTACGTGCATTCCTTGGTATGACTCCAAAGCAGTATCGTAAGACTTTGGTTAATCTAACCAACGTTGTTGAAACTCAGATGTGCGCAAAGCAGTGGGAAGAGATCGACTACAACAAGGTTCCTTCTCTTGCTGCTTCTCGTTACAAGAAGGCATTCAACAAGCACTCTGTAAAGTTTGCTGAGTATGTTCAGAAGCTCGTAAAGGGCGAAGCTGGCGTAAAGGTGAACGCTGGTGCTGTGTATCCTTACGATGTTCTAAAGGGTCTATGTTCATATCGTTGGTCAAACGACTATGATGCCACTGAACTTGGACATCTTCAGGCTCAGTGGGATGCTCTTCCTAACTTCGTTGGGGATGCCCGTATCCTACCTTTGGTTGACGTTTCTGGTTCAATGACCACTCCTGCTGGTGGATACAACTCAAAGAGTGGTACTACTTGCATTGACGTTGCTGTGTCTCTTGGTCTGTATCTTGCAGACAAGAACACTGGAGCGTTCAAGGATACCTTCTTGACTTTCAGCGACAACCCACAGTTGCTGCACCTAAACGGTAATATCGTTCAGAAGTGCCAGCAGATGGTTCAGTCTAAGTGGGCTATGTCTACTGATCTGCACCGTGCTCTGGATAAGGTTCTTGATGTAGCTAAGAAGGGTAATGTGCCTCAGGAAGAAATGCCTGACATGCTGCTTATTCTATCAGACATGCAGTTCAACCAGTGCACTCGTTTCGACGATAGCGCATTACAGATGATTGCTCGTAAGTATCAGGATGCTGGTTATGATCTACCAAAGATCGTGTTCTGGAATCTAAATGCTGCGTATGGTAATCAGCCTGTGAAGTATGATACTTCTGGAGTTGCTCTTGTTTCTGGATTCTCGCCAGCACTGGTGAAGGGTTTGGCTAACGTAGAGACCTTTACTCCCGAATCGATTATGCTCGACACTATCATGAACGAGCGTTATGATTACTAATGTAGAGGGGGATCTTCCCCCTCTTCTCTTTGTTCATATACCTAAGACTGGTGGCATCGCTATCAGGTCTCAACTTAGAGAACAACCATGGTTAAGAACATGGCATATCGGTCACGATCCTTATCATGTTCTCAAACTTAATAATAACATTACTCCAGAAGTCTTCAAGTTCTCTGTCGTAAGAAATCCCTTCACAAGAGCGTATAGTTATTATCATCATTTTTTGCGATTCAATCAAATACAAATATCTTTTAAAAACTTTTTGTCCATGATTATGGTAGGAGAAGTTACCGAGAAAACTCCTCTTATGAAATACGATCAATCTTTTTATATCTTTGAAGAAGATATAACAGAGATGGATAAGATCTACAGATACGAAGAGCTCTGGGAGCTCGAGGTAGATCTAAACATTCGTATACCAAAAATAAACGTTGGCTCTTATTCAAAAGAAGAGTATAATAATGATTATGATTCGGAAAGCGTGGATATGGTTCGAAAGATCTACGCCCGAGACTTTCGTAATCTAGGATACTCAGATGAGTTCTCGTGATAAGAAATATATGGACTTTGTCCGTAGACTAGCTACTTCCAATAATATGAAGATGAAACTGGCAGCGTGTCTCGTTCTTCGTAACGAGATTATCTCTGTCGGTTTCAACTCAGATAAATCCCATCCTCTGCAGAAAAGGTTCGCAAAGAATATCGATGCGATCTTTAAACACGCAGAGGTGGATTGTATTATCAAAGCATTGAAAGTTGTCGAAGAAGATGATCTAAAAGATGCCACCCTATATGTCTACCGTGTTAAGAAACAAAACAAGGGAGACACTGGGTGGGTAAGTGGACTGGCCGAACCTTGTCCGGGGTGCCAGAAAGCGATCGAACACTTTGGTATTAAGAGAACAGTATTCTCTCTCGAAGAAGAAAACGCCTACGGCTCTATGTAGGTTGTGTAAAGATCTCTAATACTCTATTAACATATTCCGCACGATCCTTTACAAATAGTTGTGGCTGCTCGTTGTCCACTGCTATTAGTATTGCGATCTGCGGGATTTTTATTTTATAGATCCATTCGAACATCATCGAGTAACAAGTTGTCTGGAGGAAGTAGGATTCAATCCACTCCTCCTTTTTTGTTTTACGACTTGTTTTGAAATCAATCACAGAAGGTATACCATTAAACTCTGCAATAAGATCGCAGCGCCCAGCAGTTCTCATGGCAACAGAATATAAAGGCAACTCGATACCAAGAATGTTATCGACGTGTTTGTCTAAGAGCGATTGAATACCTTTAAAAGAATCAATTCCAGAAGGCATAGCACCCCGAAGATAATTCTCTTCATTGAGGACATAACGCTCTGCGATGGAATGTACGGCGGTTCCACGACGAGCAGCTTGGACAGTAATCTTTTGAGCTTCTTCGTGACCGACACGTTTCTTCCACTCCATTAGTGCAGTTTTGTCTAGGGCTGAATCTAATACAGTAGTTACCGAACGAAACTTTTGTCCATTCGGTAACACATAATATCTTTTACCGTCAATAGTCTCAGTAGTAATATCTACTTCTGGGACTATATTATGTTTGAATATCTTTCGCAAATCCGTTTTCCATTCTATATTTCGCATCCATTCTATTAGTTATATATATCTTATTTCCAGACGCTTCTTTAACGGTTGAGATCCACTGAACTGCTACGGGGCCAATACCTCTGGCCATCCAATATCTGGCACCACCAACCTTAGATCCCCATGCTTGTTGATACACTAATGTGACGACGTCTTTATATGTTTCGCCGAATGCATTGGTCCACTTATCAATCTTTCTCTCATAAACGAAAGACTGTATACCATTTAGTAACTGTGGTGGCGAACAAGCAAAGAAGTCTGACCTAGGATTGTTCTCATATTCTTTACCAATCTCGCAATAGTTGCCCCACCATATAGGATTCTTATCTTGGAATACAATCTTGTTTCTGTTTCCAAAGATCTTAGTAAAGATACTTTCTTTATCAACGATATTATCGTCTCGCCATTCAGCAATACCATAACCAAGTTTGTAACGTAGATACCAAGTGTCTTTCCATTTCATATCCTTGTCATAATCGACATATAAAATAGACTGACTGCTCTGATCCCAAGCAAACCAAGAATGCATATCTGGCATTGTAGCAGTTAGATTGGTGTCTGGTTCTCTACCGACATCGATGTAATGGAACTTAGCAATCTTATCTATTGGCGGCGCTGGCCAATAGTCCCATGCTTTGATAATGTCTTTTGCTTCTGTCATGATAGGTTCTCCAAGAACTGATCTGTCGCCGCTTCCCAAGAGAATTTAGCTGCACGAGCAACAGCGTCCTCTGGTTTTAGTGTTTTGGCGACCAATATACCTTCTTCAAAATCCCAATCCATCAACGCACCTGACTTTTCGTCTATGATATATTCGTTGACATCATTTCTAAATGCTGCTACAGGTAATCCGCATGCCATTCCTTCTAACACCACTAAACCAAAAGTGTCTGTTAGAGAAGGCCAAGCAAACACGTCATGCTTTGGTAGTTCTGCAGCAATTTGTTTAGCGTTCATCTTACCGAGAAAGATAGCTTCTGGATATTTAGATTTGTATTCTTCTAATTGTGGTCCATCGCCAATAAGAGTTTTGCTGATTGACGGATTATTGATAGAAAGAAATGCTTCTAAATTTTTCTCGGCTGATATTCTACCGCAATATACAGCCGAGATATGTTCGGACTTTGGCTTTGGGTAAATTGGATGGAACAGTTTTGTATCAACGCCACGTGACCAAATCTTTAGATGTTTGATACCCAATTCTTTACAGTAATCAACCATACTGGGGGTTGTAACCATAACAGCACTGCTGTCTCTATGGAACCAACGAAAATACTCACCGCTAACTCTTGGTGAAATACCAGTATGTATCTTAACGTATTCCGGATACTTAGTGTGAAAGGAAGTTGTAAAAGACTTCTTGTATTTTTTACAGCTATATCTAGCGGCAAGACCTATGGCTCCTTCTGTTGAGATGTGAATCTTGTCAGCATTCTTTACTTCTTCATCAGCAATACCCATGGGCAAAACTGGCATAAAAATGCCAGTAGATGGTTGTAGTGGTATCGTTAGTTTATAGAGACCAGGATGAATCACCTTCACTACGTGACCTCGTGATTCGAGATGCTTGATCGTTGTCTTCAGCGTAGTGACAACGCCATTGATCTGCGGATCCCAAGCATCAGTAAAAATAGTAATATTCATTATAGTTTCCTTATGATCTCAAATTTACCATTGTAATGTTCAACAATGGCAGTGCAGGATTCCACCCAGTCACCGCAGTTTACGTATTCAATACCATCAATAGTAGATATATTAACAGAATGTATATGACCGCAAATAACCCCATCGACGCATCTCCTTTTGGCTGCATCGGCAACTACCTTTTCGTAGTCTCCAATGAAGTTTACTGCTTCTTTGACATTAGATTTCGCCCAAGCAGATAGAGAGAAACCATTTATGTTAAGAGCATTATAAACCCATTGTAAATAACGGTTTATGTCAATCATTCGATCATACATCCAGCCGCCAATATATGCTAACCATCTTGCGTTTTTAGTGACAAGGTCGAACTGATCGCCATGTATGACTAGATATTTTTTATTATTTTCTCCATGATGTATTACTTCGTTAACCAGTTTAATATTACCCATCTCGGTTCCCGAATATTCACGAAGGAACTCATCATGGTTACCTATGACAAAAATAACTTCAACAGATTTCTTTGACTGTTTTAAAAAGAATTGCACGACTTCGTTATGTTCTTGTGGCCAGTAAACGTTTTTGCGCATCATCCAGCCATCAATGATATCACCAACAAGATAATATCTGTCGGCTTCTGTTTCTTTTAAAAATTCTAATAACAATTTTGCGTTAGAGTGACGGGTTCCAAGGTGCACATCAGATATAAAGATCGAACGATAACTTTTCTTTTTATCTTTTGACACAACTCCTCCTACGTTATAATTCTCATCTTGTCTTTAAGGATGATGTATTCTTTAACAAGAGCAGAACGAACAATATCTTTGGCTTCGAATTCTACTAGATCAAAAGATTTCATAGAGCGAACCACTCTCATGAAGTCGGTTAGACCGCTCTTCTCGTGTTCTCTTGTGAAGTCTGACTGTCTGAAGTCTCCGCAGAATACTACCTTACAGTTGTGACCAATACGAGTAATAACAGAATCCAACTCGTGAAGAGTAGCATTCTGCATCTCATCAACAACGACAATACAATCGTTGAGTGTAATGCCTCTGATAAAAGAAGTAGAGATAAACTCAACTACGTTTCTCTTCTTTAGATACTCGTATGCATCACCTCTACCGAACAACTCGGTACAGATGGCATAGTAAGGCGCTTCATAAACTTTAGTCTTTTCTCTGTCACTACCAGGAAGGAATCCCATATCTCTAGTAGGAACAACAGATCTTACAATAACAACTTTCTTATAGATACATTCTGGATCGCTGAGGATCTGTTTCAAAGAAAGGTATAATGCCATAAAGGATTTACCAGTACCAGCAATACCATGTAGCATTAGATTTTTATCGTCATCAAAAGAATCAAATGCTAATTTCTGATTCTCTGTAAGAGGATGAAAATGTTTTAGATTAAAATTTAATTTCTCTTGGTAATTTTCCTTTGGTTCTTTACCTTGTTGACGAAGAAGTCTTTTTTCTTTGCGAGTTAATCGACGTGTTCTTGTTTCTTCTTCCATTTTTCCTCTACTAGAATGTGTTAATAGTGCTCCTCGAAATACCTTTTTGGTTTCCCTTCTTCATATGTTTAAGCAGATCACGGAAACCCTGATCGGGTTTACCCATGCCTCTGCCAGAATGGATCATAGGAGCGCCATTTACGAGTTGTGTTACATTTGGATTCTCTTCAAGGTAAACTTCAAGTGCACTGATGCTCATGAAGTCCTCATATTCTTCGCCAGTCTCATTATTTAAAAACTTATATGTAGGCATTAGCAAATACTCATTGTTGAGTTATTACAAGTAACCGTATATGGGGTAGTTGGAGGCGATACATTTGGACCATACCAAACAGGTGGCAAATTTATTCTATTTGGATATGGATTTTCTGGAGCAGAACTTGGATTAGGCTTCCAATCTTTAATGATTTCCTTTTGCCAATCAGGACCAAGTCCAGGATATGATGGAGTAACCTTATTAAAGACTGTTGCTAGATGATCTCTAATAGCTTTCCACTGCATATCGTTTGGTGGTGTGCCACTGTTTAATTCTGCAAAACCTTGCAGCCAATAACAAAACTGTAAAGGATCCATTGATTTAGTTTCCTGAATAACTTGTAGCATCTAGAACAGGTTTCTTTACTGAAGTAGAGTCCTTATACTTAGTCTTCATGGGAGTGTTCTTTCCCATGGTTCCAGTAACCATAGGTGCTCCATTGATAAGAAGTTCGACATGAGGATGATCGGCTAACTTCTGTTCCATCTCAGAGATAGAAATTAGCTCTTCCCATTCTTCTTCAGTCTGCGTATTGCGTAGCTTATAGATAGGCATTAGTCAGTTTCCTGATTCCAAATAAACTGGTAATCATCACCAGATTCATAATCTTCCTCGACAAGAGAAGAAATATCTTTTGTCTTTAGCGCACGTTGTTCACGCTTTGCCTTGCGCTTGTTCTCACGTTCACGAGGATCATCATGATACTCGTCACGGTCTGAATAATCATTCTTCTTGAACTTCTTTAATGCTGACTTACTCATTCTGCGATTAATCCTGGTAGTGCTTCTTTAACATGTCCGATTGTAATGCCAGGGAATGGCATCTTCTTGTCCTTGATTGCGACTAGAAGTTTTGCATCGAGAGGATCTACACGTTCAAGCATTTCAATGAACATCATCTCTCGCTTATTCTGGTTGAGGTCTGGATAGAAACCTTCTACGAAGTAACGTAGCTTTTCTGCTTCTCTGTGGAGCACATGCTGCTGATCAACTACTTCGGTTGGCTTATATGGAGGCTCGCCTTCTGGGAGAAGGAACTTAATAGATGGGTCAAACGCAGCTTGAAGAATAATTCTTAGTGCGAATGTATCATTAGCTTTTAGATTGTCTACTTTTTCTTGTGTCTTTTTTAGTTTAGATACACGATGTAAAAATTCATACATGCCGAGAACAGCCATTATTTTCTCCTTAGAACTCACTCAAGTGGTCAGTTAGATTTTTTAGTTTGTTTGCGATAAAGTAATTTAGTAGTTTACTGCGATCACGTCCTTCTTGAGCATTGTATTGTTCCATAACTTTCTCACGAATAGTATCTGGGGTAAAACTGAGATCAATAAGGTTAGCATTACGAGAATAATTTCGGGCAAGAGTAGTATCCATTTCTTCTAGGTCTGTGCCCATAATCTTTTCTAGCTTCTTTGCTGTCAGGGGTCGCTGGCGATCACCCACAACAAAAACATTATCAGGAGAAAGAACATTAGGAATACCATCTCCTGCATCTCCCTTTAGAATATGTTCGTGTAGATATCGTTCTGGATCATCATGTTTAATCCACTTCTTACGGGTGGGGTCATACTGTTCTACGTTGGCATAAACATGCAACTGAATGAAGTCCTTGTCACCAGAAAGAATTAGAATCTTCTCGCCAGTATTTAGTTCTGTACCGAATTTAGAGACAAGAGTTGCGATAATATCGTCAGCCTCTGCGGACTCTACATCAAGAACTCGGTAGGGGAAATACTCTTTTAGCTCTGCACGAATCTTATTCATGCATTCGAAAATGCTCTTCCAATTAAGCTCAGAAGCCTCAATATTCTTTTTACGATTAGCTTTATAGTAAGGGAAGCGCTGCTTACGCCAGTAGTTGGTATTGTCGCAAGCGATAACCATCTCGCCATATTCGTCGCCGAACTTTACCTTATAAGAACGGAGAGAGTTTAAGATCATATGGCGAACCATATTTTCTTCTACTTGAGCATTGGTATGATTACCAAGCTGCATGAGTAGATTGGATAACATAACCTGATTCAAGTCAACAATAATCACAAATCACCTATTCGGTTTCAGTTTCTGTTTCTTCTGGTTCAGTTAGATCTAATTCTAGATAATCCACAATCTTATAAGAACCTTCTTCGGTTAATTTATCTTCGAAGATATTCTCGATGATTGTTTGGAACGGATGGTAGATACCATAATACTTACACATAACTGCTCTTAATGCTTCAACAATAAAAGCGCCATCCCTTACATCCTCGTCTTCATCGTCGGTCATTCCAAAACCTGCGATGTCTAACTGGTTGAAAAGGATTGGCGCCATATTAAGAATTGTCTCTTGAATGTGATAATGTTTCATCATCTCGAGATTGTTATGAATATGTTCTACAGTCTCCGCTGCCATAACAATCTTCTTGTTAGACTTTGGAAAAGATATAACGTTGTTCGAACTATCAGACAAATTATAATACCTTATCTTGACTAAAATGTCAACAGTATTTATTAATTAGTATAGACCATATGAGATCCAGACCCGTAGAACTCGAAGTCATAGATCCTACAATCTTTGTGTTTGGTAGAGATCGCTCCCTCAACCTTTGTTCTACTTTTTTCTGGAACGTAGAAGATAAAGAATCCTCCACCACCAGCACCGAGTAGCTTACCACCAAGAGCGCCTGCATCTATAGCTGTCTGATAGATCTCGTCGAAATAGTCCTGCGTAATTTCTTCACAGACACCCTTCTTATCAATCCAAGACTCGTGTAACAGTCTACCGAAGTCATCGATCTTTCCCTTGTGGATTAAGTTCAATGCTTCGAATGCTTTATCCTTTGATCGTTTAACCTTGTTGAACTTATCTGCATCTAGCATCGCCTTCTGTTGCTTCTGTAGAATGTTATTAGCATTTCTACTTCTGCCAGAATAAACAAGCATTAGATTCTTTTCAAGAGCCATTACATTAGGATTGGTTAGTCTAAGTTCTTCAACTTCTACTTCACCATTCTTACGGAAACGGAATAGATTAAACCCACCCCAAGCTGCAGCGTACTGATCCTGCTTACCAACAGGATAGCCACACCTTTCCATTTCTATCTGACATGCAATGTCGGCAACATATTTACGTGTGCTGTTATCGTATTTTGTGGTAGATAATGCTTTAACAAGACCCACTGTAAAAGCAGAAGAGCTACCAAGGCCAGAACCCTTAGTAACAATATCAGATATTGAAGCAACGGTCATCTCCTTTTTGATGTCATAATACTTCAAAGTCTCACGAGTGATTGCATGCTGCATCTGTTCGATATCATGTTGCTCTTCAACGTCATCATACATACAACGCACTCCCATATGTGGAACCTTATGAGCAAATACGTAAATGAATTTGTTGATGGTGACGGAGAGAGCAGCGCCGTCCTCCTGTTCATAGAAGGACGGCATATCACTTCCTCCACTAAAGAACGATACACGTAGCGGAGTCTTTGTTAGAATCATTTCATTATGCCTTGTAAGTAAACATTTCCTTTGGAAACTTTCTTGATTCCTCGTCGGGATAATGAGCAAGTAGCTTTTCTAGATTTGCTTGCCAACGAGTCTTAACATAATCGATATTGTAACGGCTGTCAACAAAGATTTTGTTAAAGCGAATCATCTTGTCGTGGTTCTTTGTTCTAACAAAATCAATAGCAGCGTTTAGATTACCAGCAAAGGCAGCTGCATGATTATTAATGTTAGTAAGATCACCCTGGAACATTACGTTTAACCCACCGGAAGATTCCGGTAGAGCGCCAAGATNAGGATGAACACAAACCAAACCAGCGGACATAGCTTCGAGCATGGCTCGGCAGGATGTCTCTGTCCAAATAGAGGGGTAAGCGAAGATATGAGACTTGTTAAGGTGCTCTTTGAGTTGTTCATTCGGAACGAATCCATGATATGTCATTTGTGGATGATTACGAATCTCGTCGTACAACGGTTCGAACTGCTTGTCAGCATCATCCCAACCATAAATCTTAAACGAAGAGAATACATCAAGGTGAATATCTGGATGCTTCTCTGCTAGCTCCTTGAATACATGAACAAGAATATCAAGACCACGTTGTGGAGTTGATGTGTATACTAAACGAATCTTGTCGTCTGGCTTATCAAAACAAGTTTCAGGAGCAGGAACAATACCTGATTCTAGAATTAGAGAATTCTGATCATAAGGTAGTCCATGCACTAACTGATAGCGTTGATACTGCCAGTTAGAAATAAAGATAAACTTATGAAACTTAGAACGCCAATTAGCGTCACGGAACTTAGCAGACTCTGGATCTTCTGGAAGATCATGACACCAGAATAAACGAATCTTGCTTTCGTCTAGATCACGAGGACGTGAACAGATAATCTGGAAATTCTCGAGCAAATCTTCTGGTAGAATCTCTGCCAACTTACGCTTGGCAATCTCTGTACCACCAAACGCCTTTTCGGAAATTTCGTTTTCTTCAAACCCCTTCATTATACTTCAATCCTATATCCAGATGCAACAGCATCATTATAAAACATTTCAACAGTTTCCTGAGAAAACTTTGTTAGATCTTTACCTTGTAGGTTTAACTTCTTGATCTGATCATGAAGCATGGTAATGATATCACAACCAGCAGCTTCTGCCATCTGCAGATGATAGATTTCTCTACAAGAAGCCCAAAGGAACTTAATCTTATCGAACTCTGCTGGCTTGTTGTTTGATTCACCAATACACTGCTTAGTCCAAGTAATAGGATTGCGTAGAGTATCAGCAACACGGCCAGAGAAAATAGAGATAATAACGGGAACATCTGGGTTAGTAATGTTCTCTATAATATTGTGAGTTTGGTTAGGAGTAAAGACCGCAGTAACGTTTACCTTTACGCCTTCTTCGTTAAGCAATCTAATTAAACCATAATTTGGTTCGCCCTTTGTATTCATAACTGGAATCTTTACGAACACATCGTAGTTACATTCTGCTCCCCACGAAGCAATCTTTTTTGCCTGTAGATACATATTATTTGTATCGTCAGCGAATACTTCAAGAGAGATATTAGTTCCTGGGCGCTTTTCAGCAAGAGAACGAATTGTATTCTTTGCGAATAATTCATAGTCTGTAATACCAGCTTGCTTCATTAGTGTTGGGTTAGTAGTAAATCCTGTAACTCTTGGATTCTCAGCAGCCTTCATAATACCATCAAAGTCTGCACCGTCTGCATAAATCTCAATCATTGTCCACCTACATTTTGTTGAATAATTGTTACTGCTTCAAGAAGGTTTTTGGCATAGAAATCTGGAGTAATATGCAAATATTCTTGAGGCGCATTGTATATATCACCAAGGTATATAGTCTTGACGCCAGCACGATTTCCTGCAACAACGTCACGCCATGTATCACCAATCATCCAGCTACGTTCCTTACTTACCATCCATTCTTTGATGATCTTATTCAACATACCAGGATTAGGTTTATACTCTTCAGTACCACGTGTTCTTGCTGCCTGAATTGTATCAACCTTTAAGTCGTTCTTTAAACAATCATGAATGACATTCATAGTTTCTTCGGTTGTGTATCCATCATCAACGTCTGGCTGATTGGTCACAACGTGTAGAGAAAATCCAAGAGATCTCAATCCCTTAATTGCTTCCTCTACACCATTGATGTAATTGAACTCAGAGAAATACCAAGGACAAACGTGCTTTGGATTATCTCTACCATGGACTAGCTCGTTGAGCGTGCCATCACGATCAAGGAATACTGCTTTTACCATTTGGTTTTGTTCTTCTGTAGGACAGGATTAGAAACTAAGCAATGCCAGACTACGCCCTGGAATGCTTCGGAGTGAGGAGTAACTCTATCAGGAGATAGTTGCGGGACAACTACAACAATGTCACCATTCTTAGCAGCATAACCATCTTTCTTACCAACAATACCGAATACCTTCGCACCGTATTCTTTTGCTAGATCAATGGCATTAACTAGACCAACTGATACATTCTTCTCTTTATTACCACCGCCTACTGATAAGACGAACAGCGCATCACGTGAAGAAAAATTGCTGACTTTGAGGTATTCTGTAAAGATGGTGTCGAAGCCCTCATCGTTAGTCCTTGCGGTAAGTTCCGACACGTTGTCTGTTGGAGAGTATGATTCGATTCCGCATAGTTTACGTAGATCATTAACCATATGGGAAGCGTTGCCAGCGCTACCACCAACGCCAAGAACAAACACACGACCAGCATGCGCACCGACATCTGCAACAGCTTTAGCCAGCTTATCAATTTTGTTCTTATCGATTGCATTTGCGATGTCTACTACTTCGTTAAAATATTGATCACTAAATGTCATTATGCCTCACTTATAAATTCTAAACGCCACGCTTTCTGCATGAGCTCTACCGAGCACTTCATACTTATACTTAGTCTTTTCTAAGAATTCATTCCATGCTTTCCATTCATGATGCTGATAATTATTATATATGATAAATTCGTCAAAGACAATAACAGAACCATCTTGGAACTTCTTTTCGAACTTATCAAGAACATATTTTGCAGAAGAATAGATATCGCAATCAACATGCATGAATGCAACTTTTTCTTCTTTGTGTTGTTTGATAAATCCTGGAACAGTTTTCTTGAATAGACCTTCTACGATTACTACATTCTCTGGTAGGTCTGATGGTTTCTCACAAGAAAAATGCCCAGCGTTGTAACCGTTAGTCCAATCTTCTGGCAAACCTTGGAACCAATCAAATCCATACACAGTTCTGTCTGGTAATGTTGATGCAATTCTTTTGATAGTTCCGCCTGTAGCTACACCAAACTCTAGAACCAAACCATCAAGGTTCTGAGCTTGTTGTGCGAAATATTCAAGATGGATTATTGGAGCGTTTAGACAACTCTCTAGCATATACTTTGCCTCTTAAATTTGATGAAGAATAATAGTGTTTGCGATCAATATATACGACTTCAATCTCTCGCTGTCTGCAGACATCAGCGGCATATACGAATTGTCCCTTATATTCTTCGCCAAGGAATCTCTTTTTAACGTCCAGGATACTTAGCATATTTGCTAAATCCTCTTCTGTGTCGTAGGGAATGATCTGGTCTACGAACCGACAAGCAGATAACTGCGCATATCTTTCAAAAAGAGATTGAACTGGCTTGTTCTTTGTATCTGGACGGTCGATCGTTGGGTCAGACTGCAACCCAACGATTAGATGATCACACTGCGCTCGACATACCTCGAGCATTGTAACATGGCCAGCATGCATCAGATCAAACGTTCCGAATGTAATACCATTATTAGGACGCCACTTTTCTGCATGGTTATAACAAGGTTCTGCCATAGGATAAGTTGAACGAACGTTAAGCATTAATCCCTCACAACATAATAATTGTTATCACCATCCCACTGCTTCATCTGCTCTGAACCAAGTGGAATCTTTGTCATGTTCTTATCTTTGAAGAAGTTAGTAAAATATTCGTCATTTACCTTCTGTCCAAAGATTTCAGACTGTGCCATGATTAGCCAGTTCTTTGACTGGTCGATCTTTGGCATTAGCTGCGCACGATATTCGAGTGGCGTTTCTGATAGAGACCAAGTAGCAATTACAAGATCAGCATGAGAGACGTTGTCGTCTTCGAAAGACCACTTTGGAGTAATGCCCTGCTTACCAAGATAGAATTCCTGAATTGGCTGAGTCTCTGGAATATCAACGATAGTATATTCGCCCTCGAAACCAAGGTCGTGGATTAGTGAACACATGTCACCATAGCCAGCACCAATTTCAACAATTGACTTGATAGAACGTAGCTTCTCCTTACCGAACCCAGTAATCATAAGATGACCAAGGTTCTGGATACGCTGCGTTGATGTATCAAAATCATTAGTTGGGCGAAGTGCTTCTGCCATACCTTCTGGAATACCAATCCAGTTTTCTAGCAGAGCATTATAGATTTCTTCGTCACGATAAGCATGATAGAATGCTTCGCCAAAGAAACGAGATGTTCTGTACTGTGTTACAAGAGGAACGTTGTGGATACTAGCCCACAAACGAAAACGATTGAGCGGGAGTGTAGCACAATCATGCTTGAACACTTCCCGCATCGTTGGCCAATAATCTGACCCGTTTACCGCTTTAGCTTCACGCTGCTTCACAGACCATTCTGAATTCGGATCAAAGTCCGACCAAATAATATTCATTACCAAACTCCAATTATGTTATGCTTGTCTTTCTAGATATGTAGTATTTGATCTAGTAGGTAGGAAATAGTCATCAACAAGTTGAGCAACTACGTTTTTATCAAAAGGCTTGCACGAAAAGACGTCTAGGTACATATCACCTGAATCGTCGCAGAAATGTGCACAAATGTTACTTGTTTCGATTAGCTGGACAAGAGTATATCCAGACTTATTACCGTCGCCAAAGTGAACGATCTGTGGTTCGCCATAAGCAACCATGTCAATCTTCTCAACTAGATCGGTAACGAATTCGTAAATTGTTGCTGGACTTGTTACTGCTGCTCTATCGCAATCGCCCGCATTGATGATTAGGTGATAACCCCAGTAGGTCTTTTCGTTCATTCTTGACTCCTAAAAATATTGATATGGATCTAAAACTTGAACATATTCAATAGAGTCGATACGGAATGAACGCCATCCACCCTTCATCACGTCCCATACAGCAAGAACTTCTTTGTTCTCGTCATGGAATTTCTTTACGTCTTTTTCTTCTTCGACATATGTCGGAGGAAGTAGACCTGGCATGAGAGTGCAACGCATCTCTCGCTTTTCGCCATTAACCTTTGTGAAATAAACTGCAACAACATTCTTGCGTAGGTCTTCTAGCAGAGTGTCACGATCGTAGGTAGCCATAATTTATGCTCCGTGGTAATTATTTTCCAATAGAACCTTGCGAGTGTCTGAAGTTTCTTCAACAAGATGCTGCTTTAGCTGCTCATATCCGCCGATGTTAAAACCATCAACGACTACGACAGGAAAAGTCTTAGCTTCTGGAAACTTTGATAGTAGAATCTCACGAGTAAAGTCTTCGTCTAACTTATACTCAATGAAATCTTTACCGTGTGTGCGTAGGATTTGCTTTGCTTGATCGCAATGCACACAATTAGTCTTTGAATAAATCTCAATGGCCATTAAAGTAATCCTCCCAATACAAATTGACATCAGCAGGGTTATACGGATTATAGCCCAGCAAAATCATGTCCGTCTCAACCATAAATTCTAGATCACTGCTCATATTCATGACAACCTCCAAGTTAGATCAGAACATTATAACTTATTTTTTAGTGGAAAGCAATATTTATTTTAGCGAGAGCTCTTGATCTTGGACGCCCTTATCATAGGCATTCATCTTATCCAGATATCCTCTGTTACGTAGCTCTTTGAATACTAGGTTCTCTCTGGAATATTCACCATACTGCTGGATGCCAGCGGCTCGCATGTTCTTTAGTTTTGTTTTCAAAACATTGACTGCACCCTCGCCCATCTTATTTTTGATTAGATGGTCAATGGCGTGCATATAGTGCTTAACCTTCTGTTTAAGAAGGTGATCGTTCTGATAATCGTAGTCGCACTTACCAGGTTTCTTTAACCATTCATCGTTTTTAAGAGAATAGACGCCCTGATCTTTCGGATATTTAATACTATTATCTTGAGCGTAAGGTTCTAGCGGATATCCATATACATTAACATCGTGAGATAGAGTCCAGAGAGATTTTTTATCCTGGAGATATTCCTCTACGAATTTTGGATCGCTAAACAATTTAGAACGGTCGACGATAAGATGAACATCAATATCAGATTTAGAAGTGTAATTGAAGTTAGTGTTACCACCTGTCATTACGATATCTTCAATCATACTCTTGGGAATCTTAGCAAAGTCAGCCCAAGTCTCGCCGAATTTTATAAGAGCCTTACGAACTTCTGGCTTTATTTTATCGCCATCCCAGAGCTTCTCATTAAGCTCTTCGTGACATTTTAGAGTTATTTTTAACTCGGCAATAAATTCTGAGAAGTTCTGCATATTGATTCCTTTTTGGATTATTTATAAGAACCAATACTTCCACAACCCAACTGCATATATACCAGTAACTATAATTTGGATTGTGATTAGAGACAATTTTCTCCAGTGCCAACCTATCACAAACCACAATAGATTACCAGCAGCACTTACGTATATATTAGCTGGATAGATATTCCATGAAGTCAGAGCAACACCTACGATTAGAACAACAGTTGCTACCCACTCAATAAAAATCCACAATTTCGTCTGCGATTCCATATTTCACTGCTTCCTTTGGAGTTAACCAAACATCTTCTGGTGGTAGTAGATACTTCTTAATAGTTGCTTCGGTTTGACCAGTGCACTTCTTATAATGATCTACAATGCGCTGACTGGTATTATTAAATTCTTTGACTGATGCCATCAATTCATGTTCTTTACCCATAGATCCCCATGAGAACTGGTGGGATAGAATTGCGGTATTTCTAGTAATGTAACGATGTCCTTTTGCTCCCGCCATAAACGTAAGTAGACCACAAGAAGCAATTTCACCAAGTCCATATGTATATACCGGAATCTTTGAACCCTTCATCGTATCGATGAGAGAAAAGGCTGAGGGAACTTCGCCGCCAGGAGAGTTAATAATAAATTTCATAAACTTCGGGCGGTCTTTTTTCATTAGGTTACGGGCAAGAATAAACTTTAATGCTTCGCCCGTAGAACTTGCGTCGAATGTTGAGTTGAATAGATAATAGTGGTGGTCTTCGATATTCGGAATGTCTATTGTTTTGTCTTCTTTTTCTAAATTCAAAATAGCCTCCAAGAAAAAAGGGTGGCACGGACATTGCCACCCTCGTTGTTATTTTTGAATATGCATATGATTATAGTGACCTGGAACTCTCCAGAGCACTGTGTAACCTTCTGATCTTAACTGAGCAGCAAGGTGATCAAAATTGTGTGCATACGCTGAGTGAGCCTCGAAAACGCCACGACCAACATTTACGTCGATCGCACGCCCTGCGTAGTGTGCCCAACCATGATGAACATGGTGCACTCCACCGAATGATGGATGCTCAGACACACGGAGACCCTGATGCTGAAGCTGATGACCAAGAGCTACGATCGAACCTGAGTATCCATCGTCCGCACGCTCAAAGCCATAAGTTGCTTCTCTACGCTCGCTGTAAATGCGAGCCTGTCGTTTGTTTTTAAAACGTAGCTGAGGAGTAACGTCTCCCCAACCATCGAAGATCGATCCAATCGGATCTGGTTCTTCGAGATTTGCTGAATACTGACTATGTTTGCCAGGATGAACTTTTGCTTCTGCCACACTTGCATACGCAAGCACAGCAGCTGCTGTCATCGCAGCTAGAATAATCTTCTTCATTTGGGATTTACCTTTCTGTTATGTGCAACCGACCCTTAACACGGATGGTAATTTAGATGTGCGGTTCCTCGGAAACCAAGGGCACGAGCCACGTTTTGATTGACGTCAATTGTTCTTCCTCTGACGAATGGCCCTCTATCGGTTACAACGGCTTCTACTTGCCTACCATTCGACGGGTTGTGGATACAAACCGTTGTTCCAAATGGTAAGGTTCTATGCGCCACCCCATAGTGATGACGCATACCGGATGCTGTCCGTCCGCTCCGGTCGTTATACCACGAGGCGTTATGTCCGCCACCAGTGGAATAGGTATTTATATGCTTGGAATGCTTGCCATAGGCGACTTGCTGGTGTTGATTCCAACCACCAAATAGATCATCCAAGAAGCCAGCGTTTGCTGTTGTAGAGAAAAGCGCAAATGCTAGCACAATAATATAACGCATAATATATCCTTTCAGATTATAAAGGGAACCAGGAAGCAGTACAAGGCAAAACACCTGTATACTTAGATGAAACTATGTTAAAAGGAATAGTTATTCTGGTTCTATTGTATGGCCAAGGATAAGTTCTATGTTCATCGTTATCGTTTTTGGCCATAATCAGAAGATTATCTTTGTCTTCTAATTCGTAAATATCTTCTGTGTCCAAGAATTTATAGTATGTCGAAGAAGGTTCAACGTCTACGCAAAAGAAACCATGCATACCAAGAAGCATAGCAAATCTATACGAATGGTTATGCCATGGAAAATTACCATTTTGATCGCAAAGGTTTAACCAACAATGTATATAATGTTGCTCTCGGGAATTAGGATTTATTTCAAAGAACATATCTCTAATTTGTTCATGTAATAAACTAAACCCTGGATACCCTAACCTGAATAAATTATATTTGTAACTGACATATCCTAAAGACCACTGTCTGTTGTGTTTAGAATTTTTATCTATATAATTTTCTTTGATTATATCGTATGCAGACCAACATTCTTGTTTGATAAGGTTAAGATCTAAAGATAATTGTTTTTTGAAAATATAATTATTGATCGATTGCATTATCAAACCTTTGGTGGTACTCCGGGAGGGATTCGAACCCCCGATGGAACCGTTATGAGCGGCTGGCCTTAACCACTTGGCTACCGGAGTTTATTATTACGCCAGCAATCTATCTGCAGCAATAGAAGCTGCGAAGGCGTTTGGTTTTACAAAAGGAATGACATTACACATTCCCTTGATGTATCCAACTGCTTCTAAAATAACGCATGAAGATCCATGCTTTTCGTCAGGGTTGATGTCCAGATGTATTTCTGTTTTTCTTTGACCAATAGCTTCTGCTAGATCCAAATACATCTGCGCAGTACGCTGCACTTCATTCATCAAACGCATACGTGGGCGATTCATCTTCTGGTCATAGTCTCTTTCAGATTCTAAATGACCAAAAACTTTACATCCACGGTTGCCATCATAGTGAACAACAACTACAGTACAGTATTCAGCAAACCAAACTTCACCCTTACGGTAACGGGCTGAATCTGAACCGATGTAGATCTTTGTTGACAATGATGTGTTGACAATGAACTCTCTGACTTCGTCCAGATTCAGCTTTTTCATTGTTACATTCCTAGAATGCCGAGACCTAGAAGGCCACGCTTACCCTTTGGAGTAATGTCAACAGAGACATCATCACCATCGTTATCAACGTCAACATCTGCACCTGGAGGAGCAGTTACGACGGTGCCATGTGGAGTTAGCTGAATAGCTGGAGCGAACACGCCCTTGCTCTTAGCAGCGCCTGGAACAGCAACGGTTGTTCCGTTATGTGTCTCGTCCTGATATGCACCAGCGGAAACTGTTAGACCCAGAACGATTGCTGCTGCTAGAAAAAACTTATTCATACTTATTCACCTTTCTGATTAAAATTACTTACGCTTACGACCCTTCAAACGACGAGCCTTGCGCTTCTGACTGCCGACTTTACGGCGACCCTTGCGTGGTCGATTCTTACTTGGCCATGGCATATTATACCTCCAAATCAAAATTGTAGTTTACAGTTATCCTCTCCTTGATATTAGTAGGGCAGGTGCTCGAATGATACCTATTACCTTGGAATATCATGAAACGATTTTCTTTAGACTCTACTTTATCGGCGACCGTAAATCCGCCATTATCCATAATTTGTTTATAGCGCTCGGC